>Ga0307514_10000126_pt1 | contig 212518 bp, 216 predicted proteins | sample 16_EM_MG_FD_203088 | JGI IMG/M metagenome (GOLD analysis project Ga0307514, IMG submission 203088) | Populus trichocarpa ectomycorrhiza microbial communities from riparian zone in the Pacific Northwest, United States - 16_EM | ecosystem: Host-associated > Plants > Roots > Unclassified... | reverse complement strand
GTCCATGAGTTTTGCTCTGATCACAAAGTGTTCTATACATGAACTATGCATAAACAGATCCTCTTTCACTTCCTGGTCTCCAATTTACTATATCACTAATATTCATAGTGCAGCTGTAAAAAAAAGCCCCAAAATGCTGTTGATTCACAATTTCTGACTCAATATAAGAGATATCATAAATCTAAGACTGGGAGGTGAAAGAGGACATAGTCCACATTTTGCGTGTAGGACACTTTGTAATCAGAGCCAAACACTCATTGGAATTAAAAGGGCAGGTCATTTGGGATCTGAGTTTAAGTGGTAGGTACTTGCCACAATCAGCCACTCAGCCACAGAATTATGACCAATCAGAATCGAAAAAGACACATTTCATGTCCTTATATGAATAATCATCATCATCACCATTGTACCTATTTTCTCTGTTTCCAAATCAATTTTCCTTCTCTATAGTAGTCATCTTTGTCTAGATAGTAGTGGATTGCGTATCTGCTCTTTTTACCGTTTATCAAGCCTCAAAACATCCCCCTGCTTTGACCACACCTCCAGCAGGGATTGACTGCACAATGTCGATGAGCTTTCTTTCACATGTACACCTCTCAGACCATTTATCGCCTCCCCATCACCGACATAATAGGCGCATATAGAACCGTAGGATTTTGGTGGCAGTTCAGGATGGGTATACCCTGATTTCCTTCGATGCCGCGTCAAACTAAATTATTTACGTTTGCTGAAGTGTGATCCACCGGTAGCTCTTCATGCAAAGCTAACGTAGCACTAGCAGTGGTAGATGTGGGTCTGTTGCTCTATTAGTTTTTGGGATAGATGAAGTAGAATACCTCAACTAGAGCAATGTTACGTGTTGCAATATGGGGAGAGCCGTGTGAATAGACTTAGATACAGAGAAGAGAGAAGGGAAAGACGCGGGTTATATATGAGAGAGAAGTGTGCCACTATCAGCCCCACGTACGGTGAGCTCGTGTCAGCTCTATATATATACATGCAGCATCAGAGAAATTGTGTGGACGAGTGATATATTATGACATTGCTACGAAGAAGCAGATATGCACGAATAAAATGTGCTTTCTCATTTTCACAGATTTCTTAGTCAACATTCAACATGGCTAGTTCATGCCAATCAGGAGAGTATCTTATTGACTGTACTCCAAGACACGTACAAAATACAAAGTTTCACATCTATGCATACCCCAACAATCTTAAAATAAACAAAGTTCATTCGCCTAACTTTGCATCTCCACATCCCCACAAAAACTCTATGCCCGGTCTACATGTACAACCGCAAAAGTATATTCTCTCCCCCTTGCACAACAACGAGCCAGAAAATTAAAAATAAACAAAACAACGAATCAGTCTTCTCCATCCTCGCTCAATAACCACAACGATCAATCATCCGCAGCCGTTGTTGGAACCAGGCAAAATCTTCCTCTTCTTCTTCCTGGCGCTCCAGTTCGGCCTGTAAAAGAGCTATGAAGTGGGCGTCATCTAAATGTAGGTTGTGATGAGGTTCGGAATGATGTTGCTGAGCTTGGAGGTGAGTCTGCTGAGTTTGAAGAGGGAATTGCTGAGCTTCGTGGCGATGTTGTTGAGATTGAGGAGGTTGCAGATTGTATTGCTGAGTCTGAGGAGGACATTTCTGGGCTTGAGGAGGACATTTCAGAGCTTGAGGGCATTTCTGAGCTTGAGTAGGGCGGGGTGCATGGCGAGGAGGAGGAGGAGTAATTCGCTTCGATTGTTTGGACCGTCGGGGAAGGAGGCTTTGGATGCGTGGATGTCGAATCATTGAGCGTGGTAGTTTCTGGGGACGTGCAGGCTTCGAGTTCGGAGGAGGACTCCATGAGAACTGGGATCCCTCCGGTGCGTGTTCATTGATCTGTAAAGTCCGTCGGCTCCTAATGGCACGTAAAACCCCCTCCTCTTCAGGTGTGAACGTTTCCTCCCTACTTGGTGGCTTCACCGCTCCAACCGATAGCAAAACCTCTCCCAGCCTCTCACTCAAAAGCTCGCCTGGTCGTGGGTTTAAGGCGGTTCTGACAAGATTCGCGATCTCGGCGTCTGGAGGGAATGGGGATTGTGGCCGAGGAGGTGCGAGGGGTGCGTTTTCTTCACCGCCGGTTTCGAGGAAGAGAGGTGGTGTGACACTCTGGGCCTGGTTGCATTGTATGGCACAGGTGTCGCCGGGCTCGGTGGGCTCCCATGGTAAGACTTCTTGAGGCCGCTGGGGTTGGTCAAAGTTGTTTGGAGGATGTTGCTGGAAAGACTTGTTTAGTTGCTGGAGGAATCCGTCGAACCAGAAGGGCTTGTCGTTGGGAGACGCCATGGCGGACAACGAGGAGGAGGAGGAGGAGGAGGAGGAGGAGGGGGAGGAAGAGGAAGAGGAAGAGGACGAAGAACAGTTGTTGAGATACATTGCGATGGGGAAGCTGGTGAATAAGCGATGTGGTAACCAGAGAAACGGGAGGGGAGTCTGAATGAATGAGTCCACGCTAAGGGCGGGACTGTCTGTTTACTGCTGCAGGGGCGCAAGCCAGACAGAGCTAGGCATATTGCGAATTGGTGGGGTGAATTAAAGTTGTGTGCCTGGGAACATACATTTTACCATGTGGCCGGATTTATTTTCTCCACACCGTAGTTCCTCGCTTCCTGCCCTGAAGTCTATCCGGGGTTCCAGGATGGGCTACGAGGCCACGTTAGTAACACCAGCGTAGCTCCCCGCTATATATGGGTAGCGTACCAGAGCAGTGACGGTCTGGACGTCAGACCGACCTGTATGAATTTCGATATTGGTGCATTCTTATCACATAGTACCGATAACGAGGATGCAAATGGACTCGAGCCGCGTCTAGATAAACATTAGATGCGTTAGAGTACGCGAACCGGCCCCACGCTGGTCGAGAACCTGTTCCTCGTTTCGGTACCGTTGAAGCTTGAGAGGGAAGTTGGATCAACGTAAGACCACGTAGTGAGGTGTAAGAACGATAGCATCCATTCGTCATTCTGAGAAGGATAATACGAACTATGACCTTAACTACTAGACTTACCAAGCCTTCACTTTCAAACTTCGACTCCGGTTTTGAAAACAGCTTCACGGAAAATTTTGTCCTTCCCCGCGACTTGTGGAAATTTTCGTTCCAGCTATGAAGAGTCGAATATTTTATTTGGTTTTACAAAACCGTTCAGTTGTTGAGTTATCGGCATTCGTTACTCGGTCAGTTTTGGAAGTCCGCTAGAAGTAAAGGCTCCTATTGGGGAGAGGGAAGAATGCAGTGACTTGTGGTATCTGGCAGTGGCATTCACATCTCCCTACCGTAAGGCTGTGTGTTTGCTAGACGAACCCACAAGTCGCGAGGTAAAGAGAGCAACCTAAACCCTGTGTTTGCATCATTGATTCGAAAACGCTGCCGCATCCTAAATCCAACTCAAGTTCGTAAAAACAAGCTTTCATAAGTGAAAACACAAAGTTGCCCGTTTGATCTCGTGCGTAGGTTGAACATCTAGTGCGGCAAACTTTGAAAATCCAAACTATCAGCTATACAGAAGGCTGCGCTAACTACTGTAGCTGAACAACAGAACAGAACAAATAAAACAGAACAGAATCGCAGCAGACCAACGAAAGATAATGTGTTAAACTCCCAACCAGAAAAACCGAACATAACCCTCGGACCACGCCTGCATGAAAATAGCCCAATTACAGAGGCTATCACACATAAGTGGGCTACATCTTCACACAATTTAGCGGCGACACCCTAAACCCGAGAGCACAATACATACCTCATCACGGGGCATCTCGGCGGCGGTTATGATAGCGTTAAACTTAGAGTCGACGGGGCCAGGGTGCCCCATTGCTACTTGGTGTTAATCACGGTAGATAAGTTGTATGGGTATGGGACCTACTGCAGGGTTTACGAGGTTTAGACCGTGAGCATCTTGTGCAGTATGCTCTAGTATCTGGGTTCGTAGTGCTACACCAAGGACAATACCACGGCATTGCTGTTGATATAAAACTGCGCGGTTGAGTCGGAGTTTGGAAGATGCTAAAACAGTATAGATGAGTCGATGTCGTGAAAGTAGTGTGATTGGATGTGGTTGAGGATGTAGGCTGGTTGGAGTTAATGATGGGAATGGGAGAGAAGAGGAGAAGCAAGAGAGGGTTTATATACTGTGTATTCGGGGTCAATGGTTTTCTATTTGGCACTTTCAAAAGTAGTCGTTGAAAGAAACTGCAAAAAATTCAACGGCTCAGGCTAAGAGAACATCCTAAATCTCAGCTATATGGCTGTAGTGCTGAGGCCTCCATATTCCTCATCACCAAGTCCAAAGAATGCACCACAGCCAGTAAAACAAGCCTCGTATCCCGCCCGCGCTAGCGGCTCCTGTCTCCATTGCAGAATCCCACAATACTCGTGTCTACGTAAACACATCCTGGTATCCCTTTCCCATCACCATTCAAGTTCCCGCTCCCATTCTCCACTCCAACACCTGCTTCCACCCCTTGAAAACCATCAGCGCCTCCATCGCGCCTCCATCCGCCCCATTAACTTCCTCCCACCTCACCACCTCTCCTCCCTTCCACGCAATCTTCTCCCCCTTAACCTCCATCCGTCCCGAACTCAGCAGTCCCACCGCCTCCTCTACCTCCACCAAGCTGGAATCATACCCGCTCTCATGCTTCCCCACAAACTTCTTCCCATACTCAGGATCCCTTTCCGTCCCCTCCACCACCGCCAGGAAGTAGTGCGCAAGGTACATACACACACCCCTTATATCCCGTGGTAAGCGGTCTTTTCTTGCCGGATACGGGAGTAGCGCAATCCAGAATGCTTCTGTGTGCAGTTCTGGAGTTGGCGGGGGTGGTTGTAGCGTTATGTGTGCGGAAGGGAGTAGGCGGACACGGAAACCGGCTTCTTCGAAGGTCTCGCGGATGGCAGCGGAGGAGATAGATTCGTTGGTGTCTTTGCGGCCGCGGGGGAGGAAGTAGTGTGGTGGGGTGTGGACGGTGTCGGCGACGATCAGGACCCGCTGCGTGGGAGGGTGGAAGCTGAGGGTTGAGGCTGAGAGGACGAAGTTTGTGGATGGGAAGTGGAGGGAGGGTGGAGGGATGAAGGTTGAGCTGCTGAGGGGTAGGTCGGTCGGGTGGGTGTAAGGTGTTGTGGAGGACGTAGCGTCGTGAGACATGGTGGCGGTTGCGAGAGAGGAATGGGAAGACGTTAAGATGTGGTTAGGGAAGATATTTAGATCGAGAACAGGGATTTGTTTTGCCGGCACGGTAATGATAGGCTGGTGTGTGATCTTTGCGGATACAACGTCATTTGTTTATTTGCTCACGTGGTAATCTTGGGGTTGTACGTACAAATTCGCTTGAGCAGCGAATATTGATATAAAACTGAATACAACTGCGTAGCTTAAATACTTAATTTAGTGTCATCACAACGGAAACCACGATGTACCAGACAGCAACCCAAATAGAACACATTTTTTTTTTAGCTAACAGCGCATTCATATCTAGCTCTTGGAGGTCCGTGATATTATATTTGGAGCCTTTTCCTACCATGCGGCTGAGGATTATCTTCCAGAGAGTTCGACGCATCAGAATTTGAGTACTGAACTAGATGATTCTGAGGATGTATCAGGGGAACTTGACGCATAACTGGCGTCCCATGGGCGAATTCGAAAGATCTTATCCGCCCTGGGAATTAGGCTCTAAACAAAATACCGAGATAGTTCGTCATGTGTACAACGCTCGATTCATTACTACTACTGCGATCAAACAGACATTTGCCTCAAACTCCTCCGTATTACCTCGGCACACCCCAGATGAACCATCCATGACAGATGCTAGCTTTCGTATCCTCCCCTATCGCATTAAACTCCTAATTGTACGTGTGCGAGCCTAAATATAGAACATGTTAGTGAAAGCTCTGAGTTAAATAGGAACCTGTGTTTACCGTGTAGCCATGCAAGACACGTTATTTTATTTCCAAACTATCCCGTTGCAATTAGTCAACGATCACTAGCTTACAGCCATATCTGTCCTAATATTCGCTGAAGTGCTGTGCCCCACCAGGAGCTCAGCAATGGTCGCATTCCATTCTCTGCAGCGTAATACAGTGCCATCGAACCTCTTCCTACTCATAGAGGCTAGAGTTGGTGCTGTGTTCAAGCAACAGCAGGACAATCCTTTCGTCACCTTTTTCTGTGGCGCAGCGCAAGCGGTAAACTCCCTAGTCTCGGGTCTCCTTGTTAACGCCGGAAGAGAGGAGTAGCGAGACGATCGTGTGAAGGCCGTTTTCGCCATTGTAGTGCAGAATTGTCCACCCGGGTCGTGTTCCATGATACTGCCGTCGACTCCCCTCGCTAGAAGAATTTAGACAATCTTATAGTAGCTATTACCCACGGCTAGGTGTAGCGGGGCCTGAGATGCGAGTTCACCTCTCTTGAGGGCTATATAGTTCGCATTCGCCCCGTTCCTGCCTGAAAATCGCAATAACTACCGCCAACTGTGACGGCTTTCAACGAAGTCGTTAAGTTCTAAAGCTGCAAGAGATTCTATTGTACCTTGTTTAGAGAGATGTATGAGATTTAGATAGTATTAGTGCAACTCTGGGCTTAGCTTTGTCATTAGTTTTCGAATTTTTTCATTAGCTCCTTTGTGTTCTTGTGTTCTTAGATGCTCTTAATCTCTTCCTGCTAAATCCATCTCCGAAAATATGATCGACCAGCGGATGAGGTTGGGACACTTTTTCAATCACAAGATGGTCAAAACCAAGCTAAATCTGTAATAAAATCTTTTTAAGACACTCACTCCTGACTACTAACGTCCCAACCTCATCCGCTACTCGAATGTTGCAGTTCTGTCAGCATGTGCTCCTGCGGCTCTTATTTTGCGGCTCTGGTTCTGTGGAGGTTTTGTGCTTTTTCTCTTACCCCCCACCAGATTATATTAATTAACCACGCCTCCGTTTTCCCATTTCGTGAACGAACACCAGAGATGAGATAACGGTAAACTTGTTTTTTGTGTTTTTACTAGCTCAGAAACTTGAACTTGCATGAGGACCTGCAAAGCTAGTGCTCAATGGAGTTTGGGGCCTAGCGTTGTGTGACTGTTATATTGTGCAGAGCCGCTTAAGCCGAAGCTGTCTGCAGCTCACTGCAAGCAGGATTCAGCCGCCAATCAATTGCTGGCACGATACACATATCAATATGGATTGTCTCAACTCAAAAATACGTTTCATTTGTGGTCGATCCGAAATAGACATTTCATAGGGATTTCAAGGAATCGAGAGATTTTCAGAACAGATAGCGATCCCTGCATTTCGATGAATTTTAAGCTTCAAACTCTTCCATTGATGGCACGCATGATGGCCTGCATCATGCAACGGCATACAGCGCCGCCGAAGAACCGCTTCTGTATTTTTGGACGTTTGGAACAAGGTAGCAATAGCTCTAGGTAACGAATTTGGAACCGTTCCTTAGGTTATCTTGGGTTCATACCAAAGGATTAGCCCTGGCCCAGCTCTGGAGCGATGGACAACATGTGCTGTCTTTGCAATAGATAGGTCAATCTAACACTTCTCTGTATTCAAGCAATGGCATCTGCATGCTCTTTTGGGATCTTTTAGTTGTATCTCTTCAAGTTTATTGGGTAACTTTGCGCCTTGGAGAAATTACGAAAGTCTAAACAGCAGCGAGAATTTTCTCCAGAAGCACAAGAGTATGTTACAGGGGATTTGCTTCCGGCTCCTACGGTTCCGGACCAAACGGCTTATTATTCAAATTGGGAATGTCGCCTCGAGCAGCTACAGCCTTGTCATGACGCGTTATATTGCAACGTATCACAGCCACGAATGGTCCTCGTACTAGGTAAAACTAATATAATATTAAGCTATAAACCAAAGCCGTTAATTCGTTACGTCCTTGCCATTACAAATCTCAATGAACGACATCGGCATCCCGATACGATCGAAATGCGACAAGCTGCATGCACATGCACAAGGGAGCAAGAACAGTAGGAGTAACCGGAGCTGGTTGAACCCTTATTCCTCCCTTCCTCAGCTCTTCCACGCAGGAGCACAAATTATTCAATCGATAAACGGGATGATTGGTGAACTCACTTGCGTCATGATCAAGTACCGCCTGATATAGCAAAGCCGAGTAGACAAAACTACTGCACTTGCAAGAACAACGCTACATCATGAAGCCTTCGGAAAGCCTAATGGGAACCGGTGAGCTGTGCTTTAGTGTTATTGATAAAATAATACATTGGCTAGCATTGTGCTCCTACGTGGTTCTCGTAGGAACACTTACGAGGTTCTGGCTTGCGGCTCTGTCTCGCACACCGAGATAAAGGAAGCACTACTGATGGACAGTGGACGTCACGTAGACATCGTTCCTAGCGTATACTTGGCCCAATTCCTCCAACCTACATCCGGTACCATTCAAGGCACACCGGAAAAGATTGTGCATACGGACTACTTACTCGTTCGTTTAGATAGTAATTAGCCTCATATCAGAAGTGATAAATCCTGCTGATTCCCCCAGCTTTTTTCAGTTGCAAGTATCCGCCAATCCTCAACAGCTCCACCGACTTGAAATACACCCAGCCAAATAATGGAAGAATCTATCGAGTGGTTTGCCGGAAGGTTCAAGTCCTGGGGCACTGACGAAGATTTCGAACCAGTTGAATTCCAGTGGAAGCCATGGCTTCAGTCTCACATCCAAGAGAGGAAAATCAATATAACTTCACTGACGGACAATTTGGATCGCTTAGCCGGCGAAGCGGAAAGGATGTTTGAGGCTTTGGGAAAATTGACGCCGACCTGTCCCCAGGAAGTGCGGCGAGATTTAGCCCTGCTAGTTCTCTACGATCTGGTGCTGTTGCTTGGTAAAGACCACCCTAACCCACACTTAGGTCGCACAAATGTTTATATACAGTGCGGCAGATGACAGCACTACCATGAAATACGCAGAAGAGGAGGAAAGGCGAATTGGCACCCTGATAAGAGTGCTGCAAGGTGTCTGCGAAGTGTATGACCACGCTAACCCAAGCGGGGTCGCCTCTGTGAAGTTCCTCAACTATCCCAAAGGAAGGAAGAATGTCACCTCAACAAAGCTCAAATTCATGGATACTCATAAGTGGGGAGGCGTAACACGCATTGGCTCCGAGCTCAAGAGGAAGATTTTGGACAGCTTCGTATATGCTAGAGGGCTTAAGATGGAAAAGCCCCTGCTTGTCATTACAATTACAGACGGAGAGGTTGGTCTTAAAGATATGCATATGTAGGCTTATGAAATTTTACTGACTGGCGCAGATCGAAGGAGAGCAAACGGGGCTCTTGGAGCACACAATCATAAATTGTATTCAGTCTTGCGAAAAAGACTCAGTAAAAGGGCGTGGTGGTAAGAAGTTTCTATTTTCGTTTTATTGGCTGTTTTTTGACTTATGCACATACAGCCGTTTCATTTACGTTTGCACAAGTGGGGAACGATAAGAAAGCGGCGAGATTACTCCGAAATCTCAGCAACGACACCAAAACGAAGGAATATGTGGACTGCTTGTTAGGTAAGCACTTTCGCAACTATCCGTCTGCACCATCGTTCAATAGTCTGACGGTACAACTAGAATCTACCCTGGAAAGTATTGACATCGAGGGCCTCAAATGGGACGTTGTATGTTTCAACCTTCACCCCCGGTAGAAGTGTCGCCACTCTAACGGCAATATTCTAGTTACCACAGCTGATGCTCGGCGCAATCACAGAGAGGGTAAGTTGTCTTCTTGCAATCACTCTTCAAAAAGTGATAGCTATAAGCTTGTCGTTTCTCATCCATGTGAACTCACTGTGGAGTTTACGGCGACACATTAGCACATATAGAGAATTTTACTAACTTCTAAAAGTGGAGCAAGCACTACGTACCGTTGCTATCCATTGACGAGAACAACCCGGATAGAATTGATGATCCAGATAGAGATCCGGGAGAGTACGGCATAATTGAACAAGAACCTGACTCTGACGCTGAATAAGAATTCTCTTTGTCTTGTGGTTTTGGGGCTTTCGTAATATGTTCTGTTCTAGTTGTGGATTTGATGGGGTGTTCGTGAAATTGGAATTCTAGCTAGGGAACGAGGGAAATATGGGCGGAAAACGCATATACGACAGTGTTTTTGAGGTTTTGAGGGTCGTGGTGCTCTTGGACTAGTGGGTTATTAAGGGAAGCATTATTCAGACCCTTCAGCCTTTCGGAGTAATGGATGTGGAGTAGAAATTTTATTCTTATTTAAAATTGTCTATACTACTGGTGACTTTTGTTGTCTTGTAAGTCCTGGCTCCCAAGTTGTGCACTAGGTGTTAGCAATGGGATTTGGTGGAATAGCTTCATAGAATCGTTGAATTGCGTAAATAGGCTATAGTTGGAGTACGGCCGTTATTTTTGACATTATTTGCAACTCTCATGAAAGCGACTTGTGATAACCATCCAAGGCATTAAACCTGAGGTCTCTGGAGGGCAGAATCATTCGATTTAACTATTTCTGGATTGAATTTGCCGGTTTCTTTCCACTTCACTTTTGAGGAAGCCAGCTGTGCTGATTGGGTATCAATGTTCTTAACTACATCCACCGTGCACCAACTGTAGTTGCTGAGACTGAAACCACTTCCGCCCCACCATATTCGTCCTGCCAAAGTTCTCTTCTCTGCTACCATCGTCCAATTTTGTACCTGGTCTAGAGTACTCACAGGATCTGACCGACTTACTCGCGTCATTGAGAACCCCTTGTGTCGCTAGGTGCAGCCGTTTCATCGCCTACAGTAGCCGAACTCTTCATACGCGGAGAAGCACCGGCAGACACCGTCAACATCATAGAATCACTCTCCGCCGACACTTTCACCACATCGTCCTCCGCTGACACCTTCACTACCATTTTCTCGTTCCCCGAAGCGGTGGGATCTTCTCCACCCACCATTGTAGGCATTATCATTCTCGTTGCCGTGATCCCAGGTACAGTAGTAGTCGCTGACGCCGATGCTACAGACCCATTCCCTATTGACCAAATTGAAGCTCGTTTCTTGGCTTCCTCTCTCTGCCGCTGTTGTTCTAGTTCGAGTTGCCTCTCCATCCCCTTTTCTTCGTTCTCCTTCCTAGTCCTTTCAAATGCTTGTTGGGCATCCAGTAATTTCCGTCCCGCATCCTCCTCGTCTTTTTTCTTGCGTACCTCTGCTCTCGTTTTAGGCTTGTAGAATCCCACTTTTTTGCTGTCGTGGATCCGCCCAAGATAGCGAATAGATCGGAAGCACTTTGCAATTTCGTCGTTGTCGTGGTTCTTTTTGAAAATCATGAAGATAACTCCGACGATGAAGGCAATGGTGATGGGTAGGGTGATTAGCCAGAATCGACCTTGCGTTTTTGCACTGTCTTTGGCACTGTCCATTGCGAAGTACTAAGTGGGGAAACGTTAGACTTTGGAGACGTTATTTGAGACTTCTGACGTACCTGTGTGAAGAATGCCAACGGGAGGAAGACAGTCGTCACCGCCACAAACATTGACATTTGTTCGCCTTGCCAAGCAATCTCATGTCTCAGCAGATCCGCATCAGCCGCTTGCTGCGCCATGCGTGCTTCCTGGCTCTTCCATAGCTCATGCTGCGTCTGGGCCGTAAACTGGCTGCTGTTTGAGATTTGAATAAGTAGATCTCGCAGGCTCTCAGCTGTGGCCTTCGCACGCTCGGCTTCGTTCACGTTTGCGATATTCGTTGTTGCTTGTTGGATCAACATTACGTGATGGAGTAGGTTCCGCCGTGCGCTAGCATCTTCGTTTTGGAGTTCCGTTAGACGTTCGGTAAAGCCCCTCAGCCCGGCCAACATATCTGCTTCTGACCCGGTCGCTTGTGGACCCATCTGCGATGGTGGTACCGGTAGGCTTTGACTCGGGCTCATAATGGCAGTGGCGATTAGTTGGACCGCCTATGTTGGGAATTAGCATCTATTTTGGTTGTGATAGTTTTGATAGCGGTGGCATAGAGCACCAACTCACATGGTCATACGCCATCTTCAATGGTTGAAATATCTCCTTAAGGTCGTTCAAAACCTTACCCCTCCGATCCGACGCCCACTTGAGAACTGGTAGTGCAGCAATGATCTGCTCCTTATTGTTCGATATCACTGGCATACGTATAATGAGATCCTCGTCGACAGTGCAGCTGTTTTTGAAGTTCATTATAAGATCATCGACCACCTCAACCTGACGCTTAATAACACTCATAGTCAATATAAGACACTCCAGGTCTTCGGAAATTTTCGTGAGTAGGCGTTCTAGGTCACCGGCGTTACTTCTCCCAACCCCTGCTGGACGGAGGGCCTCGGCGGTCATGGATTGGAGACGGACCAACTGCAATGGTTTGTCAGATGTTTTAAAGACCCCGTAAAACATACTTGCGAGAACTTACTCCCTGATTGCTCAAAAGGTTTCTGCGGTAGTTGGCGATAATCTTCTGGTCTGATGTAACGACATTGCTGATCATGCGGGAAAGGAGATGAAATGCTCCCTGCGTGTCGCCCGGAAATACGGACTGGCGGATGCGCTTCATCGATTCTTTCGATTTGAAAGTCGCTATTGTAGCTGTTGAGATCGTCCTATCAGTATCAAATAACCTCCGTAAACAGTAGCGGTCATACTATTGTTGTATACAATGAAGCGGGCCTGATGAACAGCAAGTTCGGGGGGAGTGGCTGGAGAGCCGGGGGGAGTGGCACCGGCAGCCCCACCGGCCGCAATTCCGTCGAAATCTGACAGTCTAATGCTCTCTGGATTTTCGGAATCGTAAAGCACCTCCCCAAGGTAAGGTATCGCAACAAACAACGCAGACTTTTCATTTTCCGGTTTGTTGTCGGCTGCAAACTTGCCCTGGACCCAAACTCCGGTAGTCAGGCGTTCTGACGACATCTCTTCGGGAGCTGTGGGAAGCTCGAGTTGGCCATGGGTTTCAACCGCCGAAAGAAAGTCCTGTGATAAAGGCGCACGCGTTAGCCAGCATTCCCAGGAATTAGCGTGTTGCGTTAATCGACGAGCGACGCATCGGGACGTTTGATACCTTAGCCGGCGCACATTCTTGGTATTCTCTGCGCAGGTAAAACAGTTAAAATCGGAAGATATAGTCTGGGTATGATCTCACACACAGTATACAAGCGGAGGTGCTTTGAGGGGGAAAGCACCAAAGTCTTCCATCCAAATTCTCGATTCGTTTGTTGAAGGCATCTGCCGTTAAATACTCCTCTTCAATATCGAAGTTGCTTTGCGTGCTGGCTTGTCCTTGTTGGGCAACACTGGTTCTCCGTGATGCGATCCTTGCCGAGCCAGCGACAGACTCGTCATCGTCTCGATGCGATTCATCATCGTCGTCTTCGGGGATGGTGTGATTATCGTCCCAGAGGTGTAAAGGATGGCTATATAACCAGACAGTGTTGGGTTGAAGCGGGTTTTGGTTAGGGAGCGGTGGAACTCCCTCGTCGCTGTCGTCGAGGACAAAGGGGTTTGCAGTATTCTGCATGTTGTAAATTGAAGTATTGTTACAGAGCGTGCGAAAAACACACATTCGTACGTATACTATTTATGCCTACTTATATCTAATTTAATTATCCGTCTTAAGATGCAGCGCCGAGCTGGCGGTGCGCAATCCGTTTCAAGCTGGCGCTTTTAGCAGAGCCTTGAGGCTGTGAACATGCGGGGGAGACTATTGGACTGATGTGCATCCACGATAGCCTGCTTGAAAGAAGTGAGACAGACATTCCATGCACTACCTTCGTGATGTGGTCGACGCGTGGTATTGGTACAGTTTTCTATTAAATTTCAGATGCAGGATCGGAAATTGTTTAGGCAGGAAGATATGAATTAGATGGCTATAGATTCCAGGCTGCAACCAGATGATACCCAGTGCAAACAGATGAGTTTCTTCTCAAGATGTCATTTCAGACAAGCAAATCTCTCCCCTGCATCTCTATCCATCTGATGATAAAACCCACGCGATGAAAGATGAAATTTTGATAGTTGTCTCACAGCGGCAGCTCCAGCGCTTTGCGATGTGTACATTGATGTGTCAGACATCCTCTTGATATGATTTTCCTATTTCACGGCAGTACGGCATTGGTTAATAAAACACTGGACGAGCATTAGCGTTCGTCTAAAGTGCAGGGCATGCATACTACAGGCTAAATCCTCCAATCCAATCAACGCAATCGCGTGTACTAAAACATAATAATGGCCGGGATGGAAAAAGCACTGGACTTCCAACGAGCTACTTATGTAGATACAGACCGATTAGGCCGAACCCGCAGAGCCGCTAGTGATATGAGCGGGGGTGAATTTTGCCTTGGCAGTGCAATTGTGGGGGCGTAAAACGCTGGACATCTGTTTGTGGCAAGAAACTCCGCAGCATTTAAGGAACCGCATTTTAAACGCAATTTAGAAATACTAGACCTAGCAAACATAATTGTACCCCCTTAGATTCGTTTTCATAGCCAAAGTTCTTACTAGAAATGGTCGTGCACTCCGAGTACTAACTTGAACATGACAGATTTTTCTACCCCGAATAACTGCAGTGAAATCTCTTCGGATAGCACCTACGCTACACCCTATAATTTACAAATAATGCGTCACCTACGATGCCATTAATTGTGAGGGCGCAATAATGTCCTGAAGGCGATTTTTTCATCGCCAGCTCACATTGCGTCGAATGAGGCAAGATACATCATTGGGAGGAGTGCGAGGCGCAGTAGTCTCGCGAACAGCAGAGTCATGAACATGCGGCTAGATAAAATTAAATTGCGTGGACAGGGTTTTAAGATTAGGGTTGTGCTTCTCCGACTTATACGCTGGGGTTGTGATATTTTCAGCGCTGAAGACGGTTTTAACGCTTCACAAGCGGAATATAAATTTAGTAAGTCGCACTTCATATTCCAAAAAAGTTACTGTTAGCTAGATACAGTCTAACACCTATAGACTAAAACATTTGTGGCGTAAATCACTGATAAAATTAGAGTATACTAGTAAAATTTCGTAGTGTCGGACGAAGGTACTCTAAGCAATAAAAATTTATGTAAAATTGTGCGAAGCAAGATGAGTCCCAACGTCTGTGCTTCTGGGAAGCAATCAATATCACGACCTCTAAGCCTATTTTCTAAACCTTTTAGCCTTAGAAATTCCGGCTAAGCCTTCTGGCGCAGAGCAGTTGGTTGATTGATTGAATACTGATTCCAACCAGTCGTTGGAGCGTCGTCCATAATTTACTAACTCTATAGTAAACTCTCGAATAGCTATTTGTGAGATTGTTCAATGCTTGTACAGCCGTTCGAACCGCCTTGCAAACAAAGCCATTCCAAGGCGATCACTAACTGCAGCGGCCAGTAGTTTTTGATATTCTGCGATACTTGGCTGTGTCCGGCGAACTCTATCGATGTATGGCGGGCGGAGTAACAGATTTATTGTCCAGACTAATGAGTAAGTAGCTACAATTTATATGCCGAATCATCTTTCAAAATACCGTTAACTCGTAAGCACAATAGAATAGCACCTCACATTGCGATAAACCCGAATTTGCAGTAGTCGACTGGGTATGTGGAGATTATCCCTTCGAACGGTACGTTACTACTAAGTTTATGGATGGATACTTTTTGACCGGTCTGACAATGGAAACCCCCGACCAATACCACACCACTCAACGGATCTCTGTCGCTTCAAAAAGTTTGCAAAATAAATCTTTCCATACACTCCCACTGCAAAAAACACTAGGACATTTATTTAACCGGTGGTTGCCGAGTAATGGTCGATACTGTCTATTTCGAGTGTCCTTTACAACTAGGATCTGCTACGATTTAGGGGATACAGCCTTGAAATGCACGATTAGTGAGATCCTACAATTTTCGTAAAGCCTTGTAAGGATACAGTAGTTAAGAAAAATTAATTATATACAATTTCGGAATATCTCTCACTGCACACGTGAAAAACATCACAATTCGCAAAAGCATGCCACGATTTAGACCTTCAAAGGAAGCAGCTTTAGAGAAGCCCTCACAGCTACAAACACAAACACACAGACACATACTGTACTCCCTATATGCCGCTCTCCATTCTCTCACCCTCCTTCTCCTCCGCAGTAGAAGTGGTAGCGGGAGTGGCACCTTCCACAGTCTCCACAGCTTTTTGACTCGAGATACCCACACCGCCACAGATACACAGCTCCCACCTCCCACCCCGTACTTTCTACTTCTTCTCTTCAGAAGCAGTGGCGACAGCTGCGGCGGCGGCATCCCCCGTAGGCGCCGCGCCATCACCGTCCTCGACGCCACCACAACCACGAATAGCCACTCATGTCCTAGTCCTCATGGCACGGGAACTCCCAGCACTCAGCCACCGCCTCATTCCGAATGAGCTTCAATAGCTCCTCCGAATCGCTATCTTCAGCATCCTCTTGACTAAGTTCGTTCTCGCCCTCGACTAGGAACAGCTGTTCAAGTCCTAGTTGTTGAGCGGGACGGCCTAATGGCGAGGCTAGATAGACTTAACATAAGTCAGCTCATTTTCGACACTCCCCACTACGGCCAAATCTTCAGCAATTCTCGCTAACTTAGCCCACTGTGGGTAGATGTGATCCTGCCCACCACGTTGCGGCTCCCAAAGAAGCCGAATCTTCCTTCCACTAATTTGAAAGGAAAAGGCACTAAATCATCTGTCGACACATGTCGACGAAGCAGAGTCGCGGGGTTGCATTGAATTTGATTCCAGATTTTGTAACCGAGGCCGGAATGCAAATAGGATGTTGGTTGAAGATTGCTTTTGATGCAAGCTTTCGTGTTCAACCGCACTCGCCTCCTGGCCATGTCTAACTCATTACTATCTCCTCCTCACAGCGGCCGCCTCGTGCGGGAGGATCAAGTTCAACAGATTCTCATCACCCTCCATTAACGAATCTAGGCTCTTTTCGCCGTGGAGAATAAAGTCATCAATGCGTAATAATGAGTGAGTCGGGTTCGAAAGAGATATCGTATTCCAGAGACTCACAAGCCTGTAAGGAAACATCCGACGCAAACGAGCGTCTACGGGTGGTAAATCCCTTTACATCTCTCGAGAGCCTGCGAATGGATCGTAGTAGTGCAATTCAAAGGCCTCTCTGGTAGAGGCTTTAGTCTAGAAGGTTTATGAAGAGCTGAGCTACATGCGATTTTTCTGGCACCGCTGGTTCTGTCGAGGGAGTATCGGCATTGCTATGTGCTTAACCATGTTCCCACGCAATTGTGGCGCAAATCATGACCGATGCCACATCTTCCACGGCCTTCGTGAGGATTGCTTCCACCGAGGCGGCCAGTCTCGTCAAGGTTAGCTCTTGCGAATACCCAGGGCATGAAAATATACCAAACATGATGAATCTAGAATTGGTTCGGAAGTAATATCGTCATATTTTAATTCGATCAGTAATATTGGGCCAATAGATCGTAGTATTGTATCCAATGGCTACTAGTATCCCAAAGATCTATCGCTCGGATGCAAGCAACATTCGGTGACGATTTCATTGCCAACAATCGTGCGGTAGCCAAAAACGGTGCCCTTCCTCAGAGATCTGGACATTAGTAGATGAGAGTGAAGACGGGGGAGATAGACTTACTTGAAGTCGGTTATTGAAAGGAGCTAAACCCAATCTGAACACTGTCTTCATCGAGTAGATATGCGACATCTTTCTGCGTCGCTGTGCTCAGGAAATTCTGCACTGATGCAAAGGCGAGAAACTCGCTCCTCCTATGGCTAAACTCCACAATTTGAGTTAAAGTGCTTCGATTTTTACCATCGTTAGCAGATAAGTAAAGATAAATAAAGATAAACTTACTTGAAGTGTGTTGTTGAAGGGAGGAGCCAAAACCCATCTGGACATCCTCTTCCGCAAGGAAAGCAGTGACATTGCTGTACTCAGGATATGCCACCCTAACGGAAAGGCGAGAAACTCGCATTTGAGTTAAAGCAGAGCGCCGGTTCCATATCTATTAAGTTAGTAAATGCACACAGAAAACTGGCACAGAACTACAAAAACCCTACGCGAAATGTTATATTTCGAGAATTTTCCAAACCTATCAGTAGGCCGGTGTCATTTATCCTTTTGTGGCACTTAAAATCCCATCCATACTCAGCTAGATAGTATGAGTAGTCTAAGATCTAACTACTCGAGTAAGTCCGTTATTTAATGGAAACAGGGTCTTTGTGCGCTCGAAAACTAGCCGTCTGTTCGAGGAGCGAGCTTGTGAGCGACGGGAAAATCTCGGAACGAGAGCAGGGTCTTGGTAGTCGGATAGGAGGCCCAATAAATCGGAAAAGCGCCTTCATATTGCACAAGGTGGGTAGTACTGGATGAATCCCATGAGCGGACATGCAAGATGAACTTGACCGATGGTATTTTCTTGTGGTGAAGGATGTGTTCGAGCAGGTCTTGTTGCGTTGTTGCAAAACGAGCGCGCAGTAGGAGGATCGTTTTGGGAAATACCACACTTAGTGGATACCGCAGTAGAGCAGGGGAGACGGGATAGCTTAAAGACGGATGAAGGCGAGGAAGGAGACGGGGGATGATTAGAAACAGGAAAAGATGCGGTCGATGAACTTCGTAGCAGGTCTGAAAGAAGTATTTTTTATTCGAGGGAAGAGAGAGACGCTAGAACTCAATGATTGTGGGGCGGCTGAATGGGCAGGGATGGAAGGAGGAGAAAATGCGGGGAGAGAAGCTGTCAGGTTTGCAACACAGCATCATGCATGCACGAGCGGGATGGCCAGCAGTCCTGCTTAGCCCAACCGGCCGCCTAAACCTCACAGTGCATTTCTACCTGGGATATCTTTGCTCGTGGGCGGTGATCATCTGTACATAAACCTGTCCATTTTTCCGGATCTCATCAGCAGACGATCATTCCAAGCTGTCATTTAATTTCCAGGCTCTTCGAACCTCTTCCATGTAGTGGTACAGGAAGGTTGGCACTTCAACCCTAGCCCACCCAAATCCAGCATCGACCTCCCCCCACAAAGCGGCAGAGTCGCCGCACGTGACCCACAAACATTGAACGCAGTCAAGGGGGTGTAAAACCCCTCTGCTGGGGCTTTCCCCTCCTTCTCTCTTCCTCATCTTCTCCGTCGTTTCCGCGACAGATCCAACGATGGACTAACCCATAGCACAGGAAAGCGAAGAATAGAGAAGGGACAGAAAGAAGGGACAGAACAGAGATCCTCTTCTTTACCTCAAAGACTTGCAGCATAGTATCGCCTAGCACATTCCCTTTTTAAAGCTTCTCATCTCGTTTGCTCGTCTAATCCCACAAGTCCGCAATCATTTACACAACCAGTCGATCCGACAGTGGACTAACCAATAACACACGAGAGCGAAGGCCTGCATAGCAATAACAAGCGAAGCGAGGATCGCAATCCTGCGGAGATTCTTTGGACATACCCTTTATCCGAACATTGCCGAATTTAGCCCCAGGGAGGGGCGATTTTCCTGCCTTTGTATTAGGGCGGTATTTCCAGAGTACAGCGACTAGATGTCGCTGCTCTCCTCGCGGAAGAGGATTTTGATGGGTTTTGGCTTCTTTCTATCAAAACCTGCTGCAGGTAAGTTCATTTTCATCTTCTCCTGTCATTACTTATCTACTAACTGCGATAGGAGTCGCAGCTCTCCTCGAAGAAGAGGGCTTGGGAGGAGATTGACTCCTCCCATCCAACCCCCGCCAGCGGTAAGTTATAATCATCCTTCTTCCTCATATACTGACGGTAATAAAAGTTTTGACGGCTTCGAAAAAGAAGCTAAGGAGGGGGGTTAACAAATACGGTAATCAGTAACCGTCTCAAGACTCTCATCATTCATTGTAGGATATTTTGTGAATCGGATGCCTACAAACAGTAGTAAGTTTATCTTCACTCATCTCGCGTTTCTTAAATTCTCCTCGCTAAGTGGTCATGCGACAGTTTTCATCGAGCTCAAGGTCGATAATGATGAAGAACTTAAGAATGATCTTATAATAGGTCTCGACAAAATCAATGCAGCTAAAATGCTGTTCGGATGCAGTAAGTTATCTTCATTCATCTCGCGTTCATCAAAATTCTTTGGCTAATCCATAGAGTTCTAGTTACAGCGAAGCATGATTCCGTCTGTGGTGTCTTGTTCTAACGTGGAGATGACTCAGAGAAGCACTTGGAGAATGTGGAACGTCTTATGTATGAGCGTCCACGTTAGGTAATAATTAATTACTCCCATCGTCTCTTTACTTAAAAAGCTGCCTAACGTTTCATAGAACAAATGTGAGATCCGTAAAGGAGAGGTGGGTTTTCAATCTACCTCTCCAACTATAGTTGTGCAGCTCAAGCCGTGTCTAACCAGCTAGCTCTCCTCTGCTGGTTCACCCTCTTTACCAGCTTCGGAGGAATCAAGCGATGAAGACCAAATGCAACTTCAGCCTAAATCACACCTTTTATTCTTGCAGTTGCATAACTGTCGCAGGAGCTGCTTCGGGAGTCCCCAAGCAAAGCACGTGCAGACTGTTGCACAGCACCAGTGATGATCGTCGCATGAACACCGGCAACGATGTATGATCCTTCGGCCTCACTGTGCATATCTTTACTAACTTGATTTAGGATAGCTGGGACTTTAGAAAGTCTCACAAGAGGAGGAAGCTTAAGGGACTAGAAGGTGCCCTAAAACCTTCTTTCTTCATTCCGGCAATCGGAAGCCGGGCCGGGTTGGATGCGTCTCAAACTCCACATGAAGAGCAGTAACGACAAGTCTGTTTGATTAGGGGTGCTCTTCCTTCTTCACTGATTATGAATCCGGTATTACCTGCATGCTCTCGATTAATCTTGATATACATAGGACCCTTCAATTTAGCACTAGGTTAGGGTTTCTATCTCATCTTGTTTCTTTTCTTAGATCTTTGAACATATTCTTACTGACGTGATATAGGCTGGGCACTGGAAGTACTACAAGAGAAGGAAGTGGCTTCTCTCCCCTCAGAATTGGCCCGATAATACTAGTAGCTACTGAGAGCTACAAAGGTGTCCATCGCCCTGAGACGCTCGTTTGTGTCAGATGTTTCCTAGAGCGAGTTGACTTCAGAAGAAGGATTCTGGCAGCCGCTGAAAGCTACAAAGGTGTCCACCGCCCTTAGACGCTCGTTTGCGTCGAATGTTTCCAAGGCGAGTTGACCCGGGAAAGCAGGATTCAGAGGCGGTCGAAACGAGCGAATTGCTTGGACATCCGATAGAGTCTCGAGGTTCAAGAATGGCATCCAGTGCTCTTGAAAATCGTCTCTAGAGGAGTGGGTGGTTACATTGCGAGACCTCAGCAAAGAAGAAGCATAAGCTGGAGAAAGGAGAGTTGGGACAATATCATGGCCGCTGTAAAACTAATTCCCTTCATTTGCCACCGGAAACAAAGGAGCTCGAGACCATCAAAAAGAATGCACTCATATACCAAAACAGCTCATATACACTACATCGATAGTGGAGCCTACAATTACCTATCACCTATCATCGTAAGTCCGCAATTCTTCTAACCCAGAACATAACTAACTACTACAGGAACTCCCCAACGCGACATCTTTCGGGAGAGGTTGCCTGGAATGACCATTCCAGGGGCAACGGCTGGGATTTTAAATGCGTGGGTTTGGATCACGACCCAGCGTGTCCCGGTGAAGGAATCATCCCGGCCATGAGGGATGGGACTTTAAATGCGTTAGGCTCGACCATGACCCAACTTGTCCCGATGAGGGTTGGGATTTCAAATGCGTGGGCTTGGACCACAATCCAGCCCGCCCAGGCGAGGGCATCGTTCCTTGTCATAGTAAGTTCTAAGACGCTCAGAAGTGATACTGTATTCTAACTATACACAGAGGCCGATTGATCCAAAGCTATCGCCGACAACAGAGAGCCAAAAGCTCTGCTTTAAATGAGAGGGGTTTTAAACTGTTGTCTTTGTGCCTAGACAATTAACCACAATTACATCTTGACCCATACCATAGATTCGGATCTCATGAATTACCGCTTAAGATCTGGGCGACAACGTCAGCAACGCAGGAGTCTCCAGTCCTTCCAACAGCCAAATATTCGAGGAGGAGGAGGTAGGTGGTCTTGAATCCGAAGAGGTCATTGGAAGTCCACCCCAACCCAACAACAGATTGAGATGAGGCTTCCTTCATATCATCCTCTCCCCTACCGGGGCATGAGCTGCTACCAAAGTCTCCAAAGATATGTCCACCCTTAGTCGCCGGAAATAGATAGATGGGGATGGAGGATTCGCTCACTTCATCCCCTCCTGGTGGTGGGGGTTTCCGCTGGACCTTTCCACCACACCAGCCGGAAGACCTGTTGATTTGGCCCTTCAGTTCGCTGTGATGGAAACTTTTGGAGTTCAGAACGAGGGGCTGGCTCATTAGAAATGTCGGCGACGGAGAGATGTCCAAGAACGAAAGGTGTGGAACGACACGATGCGGTGGCCAACTTTGATGGCGGAGAGATGTCCAAAGAAGAAAGGTTAGTTGGTGAACGGCATTGCAGGTCGGACTAATCCGACATTTTGATGATGGAGAGATGTCTAAAGACGAAAGGTGTGGAGTGGAATAGGGTCGCTAATGAGTGAGGTGGAGGATCTGAAGACTCAACTTGATATTCTTCGTTACCTTCTGCAGACACTATCGGTTGTTATATTATGAATCTAACCCAGTCATCTCTGTTAACTGTGATTTTGTGTGATACGTCTCGTGTAAGTCTAACAGTCTAACAAAGCGTTGTCAAACAACCGAGTAAGCTCAACAAACAATCCCTTTGGAATCTCACTGCAGTGTTAAAAGGGAGTCGATGCTGGTGAAGTGCATGAATTTGACCCCAGGACGATATTCCATAGCCAAGATCTGTCATCTTAAACTTGGGTGCATCGCTACATTGGGTTGGTATTAACTCTTACTTTCTTACGCGTGAAACTTCTCGTTGACTGGGTGCGATTGACTCACGCTTGCTTTCACACTCTCTTAAGGTCGTCATTATCTGTATCCCAGTCACACCGATCCCCTCCCACACTCTCAGTAAACACAACTTGCACTTTAAGAAAGATCTGTGGGAGCGAAAAATAAGTTTTCGCTTATCTCAACCACTCGCGCTAGCGTTCGGAAAGTTCCGCCAACGGCATCGGGTGGCTTGCAAGCATCGTAAGGCTGTAGGAAAGCTTATTTAACTTTCACACTCCCATGATCTCGTCGGAAATTGCCGGCGAGAGTGATGGGTAGATGGAGTTAGAAAAGAATCACATTGCATCCAGCCTAACTTCTCTAGCTCAAAAGGAAAAAGACGTAGCGGCCGGAGAGACTACACTTTAGCAGCTTCTTAGAAACAGACAAGATCCATGAACAGTTCCTTCGCTTATCCCTCCGAAAGTAAATGTTCATATGAGCCAAGGGTAGGCTGGGGAAGCGCCGCTTCTCGAAGACGGTAATGGACGGGAGAAATAGTCGCGGCTGGATATTGTTTGTGTTATGAAACACGACATCACTGGCAATGAAAGTACCACATACGCAAGGGAAGGACATGTTCATGCCTATAAACGCGCAAAGCCGCCATATGTCCGCACGACTATGAATGCTGTGACCACATTCTAGGCTTGTCAGTCCAGATGTACCGCCAGCCACCGTTAGCATCCGGCATCTCCAGCGCTAGCGCACTCCAGTAACTTCAAGAATAGTGTTCACCCAGCACGGACTCAGATTTCAAGCTACAAGACTCAGCTGTAGCCCAACTACCTTTCTCCGTGGCTTCCTGGTTTCCATAATGTCACAGCAACCGATGTGAACCCCGCAGTAAGGGAAGACAGCGCGAAAGTTGCGAAGACGTCTGGAGATATACAAGCCATGTCAACCACAAATAGCGTTAGAGGATGGCAATAAGGTGCTTCAAAACTCAGGTCATTTGAGAAGACGGTGTTTGACCGAATCGAGGCGCTTGTGGATGCTGTAGCTTCTGGTGTTTCGCCTTTTTAAAAGTTCATATTGGTGACTACCTAAGAACTCGCCGGATCCACCGTAGAAGTCACCGTCTGTATATCCGGATGCATCAGCGCTCCTGGGCGCTGAGTTGGTGCGAACTGGATGTGTGTAATCCATTCATTGATGGAGGCTATTTCGTTCGAACTCAGGCCAGCATCAGAATTTCCCGGACTTTAGGTCCTACCAAGCAGAAATCAAGAGTCGAGTGACCACCATGACGGAAGGAATAAACAAAACCGAGGGTTCATGAGAAGCAGCACATATTCGGGAATGCAAAACTGACAGATGTCATTCGGAACCATGATGATTCCATTCCAGTATGTAACTATTGCTACTCGCTGGCAAGTCTATTTGCGCTGTTCTGACCTGGTAATACGTCATTACTAGCCCCCTCGGCCGGGTAGTGGAGTACACACCCAAACCAGCCATTAGACCAAATGAAGGGTCGTAAAAACTTCGGTTTGTTTGTTTGTTTGTAATCATATTGCATTCGGCCGCTGGTGGCCATGGCATATATCCCGTACACATTTCCTCCCCACTTCTTCCGTAACATAAAGAAACAAAAGCAAAGTCGCGAGTCCTCTCCCCCCAAAAACAAACAAAACCGCCAAAAAACAACATCAACTTTTACACCCCCCCATCACTCGACTCCTCGTGATCTGAGTTCTCCGCCTCCTCCACTACTCCGCTAATTCTGCCAACATCTGTCAAATAAAGAAAATCCAACAGTGCCTGCGAACATTTTTCCTCTGCAAAAACAAGAGACATCGGCAAACTAATCTTCGGCTTTTTCAACACTTTTTCAACACCCTCATACCCCTCTTCCCCCTCTTGCCCGTCAACCCAAAGTTGCTTCTGCTCTCGTTTCCATCTTTTACACCACTTAAAAAGGTGGTCTCTTGTCTGATATTCGTGCCCACACCACCAGCACTTCATATATCTTCTTTTTCTGATGCGCATTAAGTATTTCCCCATAAGAGCATGCCCTGTCTTAAGTTGATAAAACCTCGCCGCAATCGATTTCTGGGATTTCATCACCACACTATTACCCCCCCTCTTTACCAAATCATACCGGTAACTGTGCCTCGATTTCTTTCCCATTTCTTTAATTTCTTTCTTACTCTCTTCCCATTTCGTCTCCATTAAACGTCGACCAATGTGAGCGAAAGATATATAATTCAAGTGAGGTAGTGGATTTTGCGTTTCCGTATAACTTCCGCAATGTTTATATGCCGCCTTTGTCGCTTGTAGGTCCGCTTCTTCGTTGCCTTCAATTCCCTTATGGGCAGGTACCCACCAGTACTCCACCTGGATATTTTTCTTTAGCAACTCGCTTTCCCAATTCATCGTTCGTAAGGCCAGTACTTGTCCTGGTCCCGGTTCGTCCGATTGTATTCTTCGTAAAGTCGCTTGGGAGTTCATAAAAATCGTCACTCTCCTCACTTCTTTTCTTCCGCAAATCTCATCCGCAATTTTCACTGCTTCCGACATCGCGAACATTTCTGCGTCAAACGCTTCCTTCTGTTGGCCTAGGTGTACCCTCCTCTTATTCCATCTTTCCTCTTTCCATACCACTGCACACCCTACCCACTCATCTTCTTTTCTTGATCCATCAGTCCAAAGAATCAGGCCATCTCTTTCTCTTTTCGCCTCTTCCAACGCCTGTTCCTCATCCTGAATTATCACTTTGCCTTCCAGCCTCTTTTTGATTTCCGGTAATGTAGTCCCCTCATATCTTCTCTTCTCCAAGGGGTAATCCTCCGGGATCAACTCATCGATCCCCTCCACCCTCCTAACTACATTTCCTTCCATCTCTATCATTCTCCCTCCGCCTGAAGTATCGGGCATCATCATTTGCCTCATCTTGTAACGCCTAACCCGGTTATCAAGAATCGCATTTGCCGGTCTAAGCCCAGCATCATTCATCAAAGCTCCTTGAGGTGTCGTCCTAAAGCATCTGGTTACCCTTCTGCCTTGCTCATTTAAAATTTTTTGCACCTTCTGAGCCTTGCCTTTCTGTTTCTTCCACCACAGCTCAGCGCCGTATAAAGCAACGGCCTGTACTGCGGCAATTTGAATTCGTTGGCATCCTTCCGGGCTTAATCCTTTCTTTGTCATCAAGGATCATACCCTGCTTTGTGCCCTTCTTGCTTTCGCGAAGATCTTTTTCGTATGGTCGTTCAGAGTAAGCATGCTATCCAGCCATACCCCCAACCACCTTGTCGCTTCTTTGTTGTATGGAACCTCATGACTTCCGACCCTTATCTTGGCCTTCATCTTCGGTTCCTTATTGCTTCTCTTTTGAGTAAACAAAATCGCTTCGGTTTTTTCAATGTCAAACTGACAGGCGTTTTCCTTCGCCCAAATCTGTGCTTCTTTGGCGCATCCCTCTAATCGTTGTGTGCATTCCCCCACATCTTCGCCTTCTACCACCCATGCCACATCATCAACAAAAGATATACCCTCACTTCCGCACTCTTCCTCTTTTTCTTCCACTCTGCCGAACAACCCCGAAAGGTATATAACAAAAAGTACCGGCGACACTGGCAACCCCTGCGGAACTCCCGTTTCCACATCCATACTGTCTCCTTCCTTTCCATCCATCGACATAATCACTTTTCTTTCTTCCATAAAGCTCTCCACCCACCTCACCAGGTCGGCTTCGAACCCCATTTCTTTCATTCTTTTTATCAAATTCCCCTTCGCCACATGTGGAAAGGCTCCCTTGACATCCATCAACAGCACCGCCGCGGTATTCCCCCTGCGTAAAAACTTCGGTTGCTCCATCTCAGGTTCTCCCCTCCCTAACCAATTCACTCTATAGGTACGCTCACACCCCTCGTCGTTCAATCCCGAGGGGTTTTAAGAGCCAGAGATGGCCGTATATACTAATTCGGCGGCAGCCAACCGTGGCACCATCTTCACTTCTTATCGACCACGGATGGGGTACTATTAAAGCGCTGTCCATAATCGCTTAGATGGTACTACAGCTAACAACATTGAGATCAGGAACCGTGTCCAGTCAGAGCAACAAGGCTTGATCCAGAAGGAAGAGATCACAGACAACGTCCAGCAAGCAAGTCAACGTTATTGACACCTGTACCGGTTATCAATAAACCACAATGCGTTCATCCAGCGTTATGAGAAATGGCTATATGGGGGTCGAATCAACAAGCCCTTGACGCGAGTTCTCGCGATGCCGAAGATAATGGATGAAATTATGGACACTGTCCAAGAGGAGAATCGGACAGAATTGTCTTTACGGTCGATGAGCTAAATTAATGTGGTAAATTTCGCATCTTCACATATCATCACACCGATGAGAAGAAACCCGGCGCAGATAAATTGCATGCTCAGTTGGCTAATCATGAGGTGTAGGCTATATAGTGCGATCTCGCGATACTCCGGATAGAGGACTAATCATGAACAACATCCAGCAAGCAGATGCTAGTATATAGTGAACGAGGTACACCAATTGAGAGTGAGAAATGAACCTAGCACAGAGAAATTGCATATTTAGTTGGCTAATCATGAATAGTTGGTCGTGTACTTTCTAAACTAGCGGAAGTTTTGGTGGAAACAACACAAAAGTGTTTGACCCTGGGTTGAACTTCGTCTCCGGGTACGCTTCACAACACATTAAATAATAAAGCATCCGCCCTTTGCATTCCCACTTCCTCCTGACCCACTCCTTCTCCCTTCGATCTCCATATCAATTGTCTGTACCGCGGTACGCGTATCAGACAGTTCGCCTGCTTGGATGGTTGGAATTGAAGAGCATACGATCATCGAGTCTGTTCAAATAGTGATGCTAGAGAAGCTTGATTGTATATAATCTAAGAGTGCCACAAGGCCATATATATATGAGTACAAGTGTGAATGCGTGCGTACGCATCTATGTATAGATTCTTCAGGCCGACAGTAATCTCCGGTCATACGAGGCTCATCTCTGGCCATACGAGACTCATCTCTGGCCACAGAAGACAGAGACCTATCATGCAATAGAGTCACCAACAAAGGACGGAGAGTAGGGAGGTCGAAAAGAACAGACTCTTTCCCGAAAAGGTTCCTTGAGGGTTTTAAGGTCTAAGATGGAAATTCTGAATGCGAGGGGAAATCCTATATCAAAGTTGGTCCATAATTGTAGCGCCAAATTTCCTTCACTCAGAAGTTGAACACGCATGCTTCCACATCTCATCACGTTACCACAAACTAGGCAGAGGGAGTGGTGCAGGGGTCGAAAAGAACTTATTCTTTTCCGAAAAGTCCACTCTGAAGTCAAGGTTGGAAATGCGAAGGGAAACCTTATATGAAAACCGGATCAGAAGCTCAGACATCAGACATCGTTCCATTCGAGGAAACGGGTGCAGTTGCTTGTCGACATGGACTACAGGGTCTACGGAAACGCGAGTGGAAACCTTACATCAACATTGCATCTATCATTTTGGGATGTTAGATCTCTTTCCATTCGAGCGGGTCGTACGAACAGATCCCCTCGCAAGCCAAAAGGCCCCAACAATCAATTACAACGGAACAATCAAACTGGCAGATTTGATGTGTCCTTGCTGGATGAGGATAGCTTCTTTTCGACGCTCCGGTTACTTCATCTTCATCACTACTCAGAATGACAACATGGTTCCTGATGAAGAAGAGGAGTTTCTTGAGAGTTGCAGGCAGAAACCCCACCAAAGGTACGGTACTTAGACTGCTGATTCCCGTCTTCAGGCAAAAAGGAGTGTTGGCTTCTACCACCTCAGCTTGATGAATGGAAATGGGGCTCAGCTTCGACAGAGTGCACAAGGTCGTGGAGGTAACGTTGCCTTACACTCACCGGAGGATATATCTTGTGCCAAATACTCATTTGAAGGAGATCAACGAGAGGTTTCAAACACCAAGTGATGGAGTGGTTCGTTTGAACGCCGTGAGAGGGGCTTCTAATCCATGGATACTTATGGGGTTTATAAATACCAGCAGCTTGCAAATTCACGCAAGAGCATAGAGGGAACGTCGCCTTACACACCCGGATATTAAAATACGTGTGCCAATTATTCGTTTGAAGGAGGTCAACGAGCGGTTCCAAACCAAGGGGTTTGACGAGCTCTTTATCCTCGTTTAAGCACCATGAGAGAACTTGCAAGTCATAGAGGTTAGGCTTACCGACAAGACTCTCCTCGGGTTTCCGCCTATGAGCGAGAAACCGCAAGGCCCCTGACAGCATGCAGCAGCAAGATTTTGAGAATATTCATTGAGGAGATGGGAAGCTGTTTTCTATTGAGTTAACCACGATACTTCGGTCTCATATTTTTTCATTAGGCAAGCGAACTTCATGGAATGTGGTTGGCTTTGGGCGATCAATTTGAAGGGTACTCGTACTTTTTTGGATCGCAATGGATTCCACTCAATGGGACGTGCTTTCATTTGGCGTAATGATTGATTGGTCATGCTGGAATGCATCCGTATAATATGTACACACCCCGCTCCGGATCTCTTTGTACAGGCGTCAGTCGGGAGTGTTATTGTTTGCACGATCTCTTCATCTTCGACATCTTCTACCATCTCTATTCCACCGCCTCCAACATCACCGACTCAATTATCACTCATAACTCTTTCAATCAGTACACACTATTAGGAAGAAGCTGCCAATGTGTAGCATTTTTCGAATACATGCAGTGTGCTCTCACCTAGTGAACTGAACACTACCATAATTAATAGCAAAGGAGTTATCAGGCGTGATGTAATTTCATAATACCCAGAGGTGGGATCAAAGGAAGATGAATCTCAAGGTGCATTATAGAAATATGCGGAGGTGGACGCACTAGGAGTTTGATGGAGGGATTTGGAAAGGGGAATGGTTTGAAGCTGCCAAAAACGATTGAACGTTGTGCAATTGGTGGGCAGAGGTCATGATTTGCCTGCTATAATTCCCTTGGTTTGGTTTAGCGTTTGAAATGAAATTGTACCTTCCGTAGATCTCGCGTAATAACGGAACAACATATGACATGTTTTATTAAGTTTCTGTTCTCGCGACAAACACCCCCTCTCTCTTTCTCCCTTCCTCTTTCTCTCGCTATCACTCACCAGTGTTACATCAAATGCGATCCTAAAGTAAACTAGCATTCTAGTCCTACTCTCGAAACATAAACACCAACATCGCCAGTTCTGACCTGTTCACGTCATCATCAAACACGAGACGAATCATCCTAGCCTATTTCCCCGTTTCTCTACTACGACTGTGAACACTCGAAGTTCTCGTACTGTCAACCCTCCCGAAATCTTGCCACCACCGGTCCGGTACTCGCTGGCGATCGTTTTACAGCTCTAGAGCCACTACCATCGTCCTCGTACCCACCACCTCCACCATGGCCCACTTTCTACCCTGGTGTTTGCGGGAATCTTATGGTCATAAGATAGGCACGCACGCATTACACCTCACCCTGTTCCCCTCCTGCCTCCACAGTTATGAATTGCCATTTGCAAGGTGCCAATGTCGACGTTGCAAGGCCCCAAACCAAAATCACTACACTACTTTCTTCACCCTAGTTTCTTCCAAAATGGGCGGCGTTAGAGCAATAGATAGAGCTATGGCTAACCAGTCGGAGTTAGGGCGGTTCCTTGGTACCAGCGTTTCACTCTTCGTGCAAGGGTTGTCGTGGTTTGTTGTTGTTTATTCGTACTGTATGCACTCTAATTAGAGTATGACAGAGCCCCATATCCCCTCCGCCTCCGGGCAAGCCGGTTAAATGGCGGAGTTCCCCACCCGCTACCCTTTGTCCCCTTCACACCGGGGGGCTGGCACTGGGATTCGAACCCATAGTATTGTGACCGTATACCCCGCCTATACTTTCAGGAGCGATACCACTGCGCCACGGGGCCAGCCCCTAGGGTTGTCGTGGTTATTGGAGATCTATGTGCCGCGCGGAACTCAAAGGTCCCGCGGGAAAATGTGCATGTTCCAAAGTACTAGTACGGTTACCCAGGTATTCGCAAGAACTATCAAGTTAACTGTTGAATACCTGGTGGTGAGTGGCAAAGGTAGCAGAGGGCGACACCGGCATACCCGAAGATATGCCCGACGATTCTCTGTATATATACTGAGTCTTTTTCTTTCTCTTCTCTCTGTATAATAGAATACATGCACACGTTCCCTTCCATATCGCAATATTAACCCAGCGGGAAGAATACCAGATAACAGCTGAGAGAAGAACAGGCTATATCAGAAGAGATCAATTGGCATTAGTGTAATAGCTTTCACAGTCAGGTTTCAGACACCCGAGACCAAACCTAGTTATTATTCAGACGCGGCGACAGGCGGACAAATTCGACTTTATGGGACAAGCTTGAAGGAATGTTGATTGGGACCGAGGTCCAATTGAAAGGTTGGGGTTCGGCATGTTGACTCACCCCGACATGCCTCGGTCTACATGCGGACGGCACTTTCATGGACCTTTCATACCCGAGTTGGACATTTAATGTTACACGACGGAGTAATAATTAATCCGAGCAGTACGACCTGCGCGAATCGGATGGTTGTTGTTTAATTGTACTGTATTCACTCTAACTAGAGTATGACAGCGCCAATTAACCCCTCCCTATTCGGATGATTTGCTAGGTGGGGAGATCTTAATCCTCTACCCTTCTTCGTCTCCTTCGAATCGGATGGTACCTATGACGCGGCCAACTATGCATATAATATCTCACGAATCTGAACCAGAGCGCCTCATAATGACGTAAACTTCGACAGCTATAGACTACGTACTATACATGCAAACGTGTATTGACCTCACAATCAAACTTTTATCAATTCGTTGTGTACCACATATTGATTTCTGCAAAAATGTCGTGTAACAACCTCGCAATTAGGCTGACAACGTGTAACGAAAAAAATCTGCCTAACATTCTTGGCCTAGTTAGAAATCAGCTCGTAAAAACGGCGCAGGCTCCGGCTTGCGGTAACTCCGAGGGCGAAGTTCGTAGCCACGTCTGAATCACATTCCTCATCTACAATTGACATGATTCGACCATTAGAATGCAGTGGATCAACGTTCTCTTGGCAAGGCTGTTTGTCTTGCGTAGAGTCAACTCGTAGGCCTGCGATATATATAGCTGAATGTTATTTTGTGGCTGCTGCTTGACAAGCCTAGCGAAAACTTCTAAATAAGTCTCAACGAGTCAGTGCTGCTTCCCGTGACTGATCGGGAGTTTGATCGAAGAATTTGGTAGGTAGGACGTTCTGGGTGTAAAATTGAAAGCTTCGAAAACTCCAACCCCAGTCCTCATAGAAATCTGTATCGATCGATGCTACACGTTTTCCCTTTTTAGGGGCCAATGGTACCCTGCGTACGGGCATCGGGATGTTTTCATGCGTCAGGCAGGATCGACATCGGATCCACACATCTGACACCTTGTGTCACACTCACACGGGTAATGATGGCCCGCAGCCTCGCACGAATCCGTCATACCACAAACCAAACTGGGCAAGTCCATAATTCATTACGAAATACGAGCCCGTATTCCGCGTCATATCCCATGAAATGCGACACAGCCAGCCGGATATGCGGCGTAAGGCTGAGCACCGCGCGCCTCACGTATCTGCTTCCTATATATCTTCGAGCGGTCGGATGACTTCGTAGGGTCTGCAATTGCGCAAGCATGGCAAAGTTTTCGATTCTCACAGCCATTTTGGCAGCAGCAGCAACGCTCGTCAGCGGCCAAGACCAAACCGGCGCTGTACGCAATTCCTAGTCACCGCTACTTCAACCCCATCGCTAACTCCTTCCAGTGCAACGCTCTCGCAAAAGAATTCCCACAAGACACTGAGTTCCCATCCACTCCCGACTATGTCGCGCTAAACGTCTACTGGTGTACGCATTTTCTTTCTCTCCATTTCTCTCACTAACTTTTTCTAGTGTCAAACGTGAAACGCACGCCACACTGCATCTTCACGCCACGCACCACCACTGCCGCCGCTTTCGCCCTCAAAGCCCTAAAAGCGCACAAAACCATCTTCGCGATCCGCTCAGGCGGTCACAGTTTGAATGCTGGGTTCTCTTCCACCTCTCGCGGCGTGGTGATTGACCTGAAACTCCTTAACACCATTTCTGTCGACCGTACCGCCGGTACCGCAAAGATCGGCTCCGGGAACAGGTGGGTAACTGTTTACCGTGCGCTCGAGCAGTACGATGCAACAATTGCTGGTGGTCGCGCTGCACCTATCGGCGTAGGCGGTTTCACGCTCGGCGGAGGACTCTCGTTCTATCTCTACGAGTACGGATTCGGCGCTGACACAGTGATCGAATACGAAGTCGTGACGGCAGATGGGGAGATTCTAACCGTCAACAAGTCGTCACATCCGGATCTATTCGTTGCACTGAAGGGCTCCGGTGCCCCGTTCTGTCTCGTCACAGCCTTTACATACAAGCTCATTCCCGTTGCGAAGGATGGTGTTTACGGCGGCGCAGTTGTCAGCGGAAACTCGACGATCCCCGCAATCCTTGACGAAGTCGCAGACTTCATGAAGCCCGGCGCGGGGACGAGTGATTTTAAGTCGCATCTTATTACGATGCTTTTTATGGCTTTGACTAATGGGAGCGACACCGGCGGAGTGAAGAAATTGGTAAAATTCATTTCGAATGCGTGCTTTTACCAAGATCCCGTTACAACTACGCCAAAGGTGTACGAGGGCGTTTTGGCCGCTGCGGAGAAGGAGTTATGGCAGTCAACCCTGCGGGCACCAAGGAGTATTGCGAACATCACCGAAGAGTTTGGACCGCCGGATGATGGATCTAGTCAAACCAGAGCGGTCGCGGTACCGTGGACAGTGATTAATCCTACAAAGAAGGTGTTGAGGGAAATGGAGAAGATGTGGAGTGATACCTGGGCAGATGTGGTAGAGAAGGGGGAGATAGACGGGTTGGCGACCACGTTGTTTTATATACCGATGGGGCAGCAGGGGAGGGGGGATAATGTACTGGGCTTGAAGAAGGGGACGGAGTATTTGCAGATGCTTATGGCAGCGTCATGGACGAAAGAGAGCGATGATAAGAGAGCTAGGAGTCTGTTGACAGGGTTGTACGAGAAGATGATGGAGTATGTGAAGAGGGAGGGACAATACAGCCCATGGATGTATGTTCCCCACAACTTCCGCACATCCGAGTAGTTACTGACGACTGATATAGCTATCTGAATTATGCGTTGGATGAGCAGGATCCAATTGCGTCATATGGAAAGGCGAATGTAGAGAAGTTGCGAAAGGTGCAGAAGAGGTATGATCCGGACAGAGTGTGGGAAAAGTTGGTGAAAGGGGGGTTCAAAATCCCAAGGCAGTAGACGGCAGTACGAACTGAGAGAAGGCGGGGGAGTGGGAATATCAATATTGCTGTGGAATTTCATTATAGTTGCTTAATTTTGGCTGCATACGTTTTGAAGTGTTTGCACTACTCATCTGCTAGTAGTTGACCCAATCTGGATACGTAGCTCCACAATATTAGAGGACGTAATCAATTCTCACTTTTACGCAGATGTCTCCATAAGCACAAAGCTAATCTTTGAGCATAACCCAATCTATTTCAATATTTCCATATAGTAATCAGTTACATCCTCCTGCAGTATGCAGGAACTAGATTTCCTAATGAAAGGGTGGACTGTGCTGAATTGGCCTCTGACCTTTGGGAGATATATTGATCTAAATATTCGCCGGTCATTCCCGATCACTAAAATACACATGCTAGCTTCATGCAAGGCACCATGTTGCTGCTACTCTATATAGTCACGTGCAAACCGTCGTGGGGTGACATTAAACGTTCAACAGACAATGACGTCTCGTTTTAGTTATAAACCGTAAACAGCTCGAAAACTATTACCTTATCTACCACTAGGCAAGCATTTATTTCATCCTGCCTATGCCTTTCTGTCCTTCTTCATCATCCGCTTTCTACTTCGGGGCTTTTCACCACTCACTACTTCCGATCTTCTATCAGTCAATACCCCCGTCATCTATAGCAATGCCTCGCTACACCATGAAGATCCGCGTTACCCATCGCCTCGGTAAACTTACCAGGTTTATCACCCGTAAATACAAGACAATCGTGTTTAGAGCACTGGAACTAATCTACCAACCCCCTCACATCCCAGTCACGCAAATCAGGAGCATGATAGAGTTCTCTATGAGGACTCCCGTGAACGAGCCGTAGGATCCGGAACCGGAGAATTAGTCGGGTGAAGGCGAAGATAGTGTTACGATTATGATGAGAGCACAGCTGCGCAGAAGTAATGCCGTAAGAGGAAGGAAGGGAGGTCTGGCAAGGCTGTGTGAGGACGAGCTTCTGATCCCCTCGATATGATGCAGACTCTGGTCCGCAGGCATAGTTACTAAAGAAAATCCAGCTAGACACCCCCACGGAAAGTGTACTTCCCCGACTGGAGCAAACAAACAAGTTGAACCTAGTTTCGACTCGGAACCTTTGGTTGAGGATGAATGAATCTGCTGGTTATGTGTGCCAGTTGGAGAGACTGAAATCTTATCCATGGCTTTTTCCACTATTTTTGTTGGGTTGTGGCGATTTTGTACTTACTGGTTTTGATTAATGGAAAGATATGGCTTGTAAATTTAACGGTTTTAATTGCGATCGAGAATGAAACTCGCCATTGACCGAGTACGTTTTGGTGACGACCAGAACCACCTAATAATCGACGCTTCATCTAAATAGTTGACCTTAATCAATAAATATAAACATTCTACTATAACGAATGGAAGAAGAGAGGATGGGCGCATCGCTTCAGGATAGTCTCGAACCGCTACTGCTACGCCAGTAAGCTGTCCGAGACTAGCGTCAGGAACCTAGAGGTACTACCGCAATCAGGTTAGTGGCTTTCAATTGCCATATTTTGGGAAACTCTTAGGAACAAGCTCTTGAGCAAAGTTGGTAACCGATCTAAGTCAATTACTCTCCATACTAACCCTCTCGAAAGCGTACCATTTGAGTAAGATAAAGTCGATTTTCTCATAATCCCTCACCGAGCAGTAGCGACTGAACTTGAGCAGAAGTCGATGGTACCGGTGCTATATGAAAAAGGTAATTTTTTTTATCGTGTTGTGAGAACTATATTGTGCTGAATAACATGGTGGGGTGCGCTCGTAAACCTTTGCAGGCCCCTCGCAGTGCATGGAGGTTACATTGTGCTTGAAGGGCATCTTCGTGATGTAAGTGACCACGATATTCAACAAATCCCATAAAAGCAGTTGGACCAAGATTTAAATGCCGAAACTGATACAAGGGACTACTAAATCTTAGTTTCATGCATATAGTATGCTATCCTTTCCGCACTCAATTTTCGTATTTTTTGTGGCCAGTCCCTGGGACCACTGTGGAGAGCAAAATCACCACTCCGGGAGACACCAAGCTATTATGACCAAGGTCATGGATGGCACATCAATGGCTAGAATGCAAGCAAATTAGGGTGCTAATGATGTTCAACTCATGAGCTGTATCGTCTATAGTTGGGGACTCCTTAAGCCGGAGGGTTTTGAGCATCAACTGCCAATGCTATCGTCACACCAAAAAAACTTTTTATAATATTCTCTTCATATATCGCTTCATTGGTCTCTGGTATACAATCCTATGAGCACATTTTATTTTTCCTGGCTTTGGTTGTGGTGATGAATTTCAAAAAGTTGGACATTTGTATGTAACAGAAAAAATTGTCCCCCGGTCAGAAGTTGCTGAAAACAAACAGTTTTAGGGCACAAAATAGATATCTTAGCAAATGTTTTCCCTTATTAATTACCATTTTAGGGGATTTTCTAACTCCGATCCAAATGTTCCACCCTCACAGACAAGGAGTCCCCAACCATATCATCCTCCGGACGCGCCGCGCGGCATACTACAGTCCCATCCCGCCCTGAGCGAGACCCGACGGACGGGATGGACGGGATGGTTGACTTCACGGGCTGTGGCGCTAATGGACGGTCCAGATTGGCAGTGTAGTACCGGGATCGCTTTCATGTCAGTCGCATTGATCTAAATTGGATTTGCGGAAAAGTACTTCAACTAATCTAAAAGAATGAGTGGTTAGGGGGCAGTTTGCAATCTGTGCAATCATAGAGATCAGGACATACTCTTCAGCTGTAATAGGATATGGAAGGCGAAATTATAAATGTGTGATCGCTGCTCCCATTGAAATCTATATGGATCGAAGATAAAACATTCCAGATTCCGTCTTCTATACTCAAGTACCAGTCAACAGCATGGCCACCATGGATCCAGTTTCTAGTTTAAGGCTCTATGAATGAGCCCCTAAAATACCTAAGTAACTACATATAGCTCCCCAGTCGTAGCTCATACCCCATTTTGTATAGCACCTTCCATTACATTAACTACATATATTTAACCAACCCTCCCCCCTCAAACATCTTCCCCCTGCTGCCATCCTACACACTCTTCCCAAAGCATGGCCCCCCACCCCCCACTTCCGCCGCGGGATTCCCTCCCGTGAGATAAAATACATCTCCCAATCCATTAGGACAAGTCACACTCGACCCCGACCCCACAGCAAAATAAACCACAGCACAAAACGCGGGTTGACTAAACACCCACCCGCTGCAAGAATTATAATCATAATAGCACTTACTACAACACTCGACGTCCGTCGTAGCACTTGATACATCGATCAACCCGGAGCCTGCATTAACGCCTATCCCAAACGCGCCGGGGAAGAGCGGGGTGGGGCAGATCTTTTTGATTGTCGTGGTGGTTGCTTTCTCGGTGATGGTGGAGGTTGCGACCACGGTGGTAACGGTGGTGACGGGGGTTGTTGTTTCCTGTGTTGTGGTGAAGGTTGTTGAGGTGACGGTTCGTGTGGCTGTGAATGGGGTTCCACGGATGGTTCGGGCTTTGGTGGTGTGTTGGGTACGGATTGCGGTGTGGACGAGTTGCGAGCAAGCCGCCGAGATTTGGGATGGGCGGTAACGGTTGAGGTAGGAAGGTGGACGGATTGCACGGGCCGCTACTACAGGGGTTTCGAGAGGGGTGCCGACGGTGGAGGTTAGAGTGGGGTTGGCGACGGTGGTGGTTAGGATGGTTGTGGTTGTCGAGGTGGATTCGATGGTTACTGTTCACCGTTAGGATGTGCGGGGGGGAGAAAGTGGGAGCGAGCTTGCCGGTTGAGGTTTCAGCTGTAGAGATGGTGGTGGTCACGTCTGTTACTATAGCCACCTCTGTAACCGTGGTGGAACGACACCTTCGCCTATATCCACACTCAGTGACAGTCACATACTCGGTCACCACGGGATGTAGGTTGATGTATGCTTTGCAGAAATCCCAAGCTCTGTAGTTGGAGAGCAGAGACACGAGTCTAGGATCATATCCGCTATCTGATGTTTATCAATCAACCTACTTGAATTCAAAGTGACACGAACATACCAGACTTAGGGTCTCTTTTAATAACCGGTGTAGGAGCAGGTGCACGATATATCTCGTAATCGCCCTTTTCATGGTTGTAAAGCGCCTTTGTGATCTGTCCCTTGTTGTCGTCCATGTTTTCGGCAGATGTATAGCCGCTGAGCAGCAACATACCCACTGCGAGTAGGGACTTGGTTGACACCATCTTTTCGTACTGGAGAGTTCAATAAAGAATGAATAAAGTTGGGTAACGAATGAATAAATTTGATTAAAGAACGAATGAAGTTACGAGGAAATACAGGAAATGAGAAGAGCATGCGGGATACAAGAGAGTATATGTATTCTCCTCGCAGCAGCTCGCTAAATTTCCCCTGTTTTTTCAAATTGGTGCACTTTTCAGCCCTGCGAGCTCATTGGTCAATCACTGTAAGGCTGGTCATTCCTGTGCCGCTGATTGGCCAAATCCCACAAAGGCCATCCAAATAAGAAGTGTAAGGGATACGTCAAAGGGTTGGCAAAACGCCACAAAGCTCTCTCGGCAAAAAGAGGCGAATGGACTTGCGTTGCGAATGAGGCTCTGGCGTGCTGGACTCGAAACAAGATTCCATCCCCTGTCTAGTGGCATGTATGAACCCTGGTGATTTTAAACATTTCTAACCAGAGGATTGTCTTTTTGAGTACGGTCTTATATGCTGAGGGGTTTGGCACTTCGTAATGCTAGAGGGTTTTTAATTGCTACTTTTGACAGACTGCCCAAAACTCCACATACATTTAGTACACTCAAAAACGAAAAAATCCACCCGTCAGTCTAGCCATCGCCATCTGAGCCCTCATTCCTTACTCTAGTGCTGTTGATGGTGGCCTCGAACTAGGCTCTCAATTGCACTAAGATGAATATGGAAGTGACAAAAAGGGAATAGTGTTACAAGGGAATGAAGTTGTGAGAGAGAGCCTGGAGACATCGCTCCACACAGGTCAACCTGGTAAAAATTTCAACACCACCGGTTTGAGCTAGGTTTGCATGGAAAGAAGAGTTTAGGGTGAAGGAAATACAGTTTGTATGGGGCACTAAGCAAGTCAGGCAAAATTTGTGGTGTAAAGTGACTGGGTCAAGCTAGCAACAATCCGGATCAGCTTTGGGTTAAGGCTGCTGTGAGTGTTCATGTGGTGGAATTCTTTAAAAAAAAGCTCGGCATTGACTCAGGTAGGTGTAAACTAATACCCCCCAAAAGCTCAGCTCTCTGGATGCAATTTGAATCTTCGGTGGAGTGATGTCTCCAGACCCTTTCACCTCACTTTTTTTCATGGTCTCAATTTGGAACAGACTCACCATTTCGGTTAGTGTAAAATCATGTGAGATCAAGGGCCGGGGTACGAGGCCATGTTGATGGGTACGTAGCGGTGAAGTATTAGTGACGCATACGGGAGGGATCGAGCACCTCCCATCCCGTCCCTGCAGCCCCGGGACCTCACAGGGCATGGGGACGTCTCATTCCGTGTGCATTATTTTGAGGAATTAGAGAGAAACTCCTAATTGTAGCCAACTCTTTGCAATTCTTCGTGGAAAGCTTCTCGTAGGCCGAGTATTTCCAGCAACAGCTGGTTGAGACACGGCTTGTATAAGTACGAGTTGAAACCGCCAGCACCTTTCGATCCACTGTTTCGTTTCGAGGCTTCGTTCCGGGGATTCAATTGGACGGCTGGTTTTCGCGGATTTATCATGCAGAGGGTATAGAAGGATAGTACACATGAGTGCACAACTTCAGTATAGACTAGAGTTTGTTTGTTTGTAATCATATTACATTCGGCCGCTTGCGGCCATGGCATATACCTAACATATTTCCTCCCCACTTCTCCTGTAACATAAAAGAAACAATAGCAAAGTTGCAAGCCCCTCAACCCCCTAACAAAAAACACCCCCCGCCAAAAAAACATCAACTTTTTACTCCCCCTCAGAGCTCAACCCCTCACTCTCTGACCTCTCCGCCTCCTCCTCTGGTCCACTGACTCTGCCAACATTTGTGGAATAAAGAAAGTCCAACAATGCCTGCATACATTCTTTCATGAAAACAAGGGACATCGGAATCTGGATCTTCTTCTGCATCATCTCTTTCTCAACCCCCTTCCGGAAATCCTTCTGTTCTTGTTTCCATCTCCACACCACTTAAACAGGTGGTCTCTGGTCTGATACTCATGCCAACACCACCAACGCTTCGTATCGTCTCTTTTTCCAATTAGCTTTAAATACGTCGCCATCAATCCGTGTTCAGACTTTAGCTGTATAGTACTAGAGTTGGTGACGGTGCATGCAGAGTTGGTGAAGGGTGAATGGAGAGAAATCGAGGCTTCGTTCAAAATTGGGGGCTAACACCTACACGGACACAAAGCAGCAGTGACATTGAAATCTACTTATAGAAAGACGCTTACCCCAATCCGAGTGCGTTTCCATGACATACCTGCATGCTTAACCGTACCAACATTCAACATCCTACAGCACAACACACACAATGCCACTCCTCAGAAAGCGTCGCAGCAGCAAAGACCAAAACTCACCCCCGCGTCCCGGTATCTTCTCCCGCTGGAGCAGCAAAGACAAGCTCAAAGACACCCCAACCAACAACTACCCTCCTCTCACCCCCGAACTCGAAAAGAGCTATCACCTACTACGGTTAAAGGGCCACGAACAGACCGTTCCTCCACCGCATCAATACATCGAGGCCAGGGGACACGAGGACCATCAGGATGTACAAACGCGCCTAGAACATCTCTCGATCGAATCCACTCCCTCCTCCCCACCACCAACCAGACCAACCTTCACCCGCGCCGCCACCACCCCACCGCCGCGTCCACGACAAGAACTCACCCACCGTTCACCCCCAATCCCCCGTTTCCCCACCACCGCCCCCCCACCCACCCACAAACGTCCCTACCGCACGCACCTCCTCCACCTCCTCCTTGCAGAACACTACTTCGACACCCTCCTCCTCCCCCTCAGCATCCACGAGTTCTCCCTCCTCCCCGCCACACCCAGTATCCTCTTCAACCTGGGCCAACTACACCTCTTCATCCACGCCCACAGCACGGCATACACCTACTTCCACTCCGCCGTTTCCCTAGACCCGTGGTTCCTGCCCGCGTGGATGCAGCTAGGGTACCTCCATTTCCTTGCCCGACGGTATGGCGAGGCGGAGGAGGCGTGGAGGGAGGCGTTGCGGTGTTTCCGTGGGGGACGGGAGGTGGCGTGGGAACAGCTGGGTCTGATGTGGACGGGCAAGGTGGAGGAGGTGGTGTGGAATCGGGCGGCAGCGGACGGGAGGAGGAGGGGGGTGCGGCCGGCGTGTGTGGGGTTTGGCGCGATATTTCGGGTGCCCGGGAGGTGGGCGCGGGGGGTGAGGGTAGAGGTGGGGGAGGGGACGGAGTGGGGGTTTAAAGGGCGGGGCAGGATCGTGGGGGAGAGGGAGAGCGTGTATGTTATGCGGAGGTAGCGGGGGGAGTTGGGTTTGCGGGGAGGAGGGGATATGTCAGTCGAGAGAGGGTCCCGGGAATGGTACATTGCAAACGTTTGGAAAATATATCGGCATGGAACATGCTGTTGGCGGAAATGCTGGGCTCTTGCCCAAGATGATCGACGGGCATCGTGTGATTGCTTAGCTATTACGTGGGTTGCCATTTTCAGTAGTGTTATCTGGATATCGTGTACTTAAGCTTCTCCATTTCTCTTCTCGCTCTTTAGAACTTAGACGATTGACGAGTTTTCCACGCCCGCTGCAACACCCGCGTGTCAACACATGCTGAAGAGGGGTGTTGCCTCAGCCCTAATGCTGGTCGAGGGCGCAACTTGTGCGAGTAAACTTCTGTGGCCAAGTATCCGAACTGTTGCAGCCAGAGATTAGGCAGAGAGATCAAGCTGTGGCCACGGTGCGCTTATTCTCGGATTCCCCTACTCGTTTCTGGTGCACATGAGGACCTCGGGATAATTTCCCCCAGCAGAAGTCAAAAAGACGCTAACCGCCAGACATGTGGGCACTGCACTCACTTTCTCGCCAACCTCATTCGCACTACCTAGGGTAGGGTCAGCGCTATTATTGCCTGCGGGAGAGATGCAAGTGTCCGCTGCAATACTCGAGGCTTACATCGCAGAACCCCCCACAGTCCCCATTCGGCGGCCTGCAACTCCGCTGTTTTAACGCAATGCCGCCCCACCAGCATCTCCGCCTACAGCGGTTGTCCTCTTTGTCCGCTTTGTCTTTCACTTCCGTCGGTGCTACCCAAACCCACCGCTTCAACCTCTTCGACCGCTACCCCCGCACCAGAATCACCAACCGACGACGCCGAAGCTCGGCTATCTCCTTCGCTTCTCCCGGGGCTTCCTGCAAGTGTCGTACCTCCCGACGCCGACGAGCCATCCACATAGCACACTATAACATCAGCCCTAGACACTACAGGAAATGCAAGCTCCATACCTTGCCCGTCAAGCTCATATACAATTCGTTCCTTCGCTGTCGAATGCAATTCGGGCACATATTTCGCTCCTTCCAGCTCCGGAATCTCCACTTTCCGCGACCGAAGTTTCCACCACCAGAAAAATGCGATAGCTATGGAGAGAAGGAATAGAACAGCGGCTGTGGGACCGATTATTTTCGGAAGGTTCGAGGGCGGAGGGAGCGGTGGGGGGTTTGTTTGTAGCGGGAGTGGCGGAGCGGAGGCTGTGGGTATTACGCTGCTCGAAGGTGTGGACGATGAAGGACTGGATGACGAAGGAGTGGACGATGGAGCTGAACTGGACGATGCCGTGGCCAATGTGTCCATACAATACCTATCATTTTTTTCAATCACTCTTTCTCCACTGGGGCATGTGAGCTTCTGGGTGCAGCAATAGCGGCCGTTGAGGACTGGACATTGGAATGGGTACTGGTCGGCGCAGGGTCCACCTGGGGTTGGTATTTGGGGGCTTCGGCGGAGTTGAGGCATCGATTGGAGCTGCTCAGGGGCGGGATGCTCGTAGTTAAAGAGTTAAAGGACGAGCGGGGTATTAATAGGAATCCGGTGCTGCACGTACAGGGGTTTTTTAGTCTGTCAGACGGCTAGTGGTTTCGAATTCCTGCATGGGGGAAATTTTGATGCGATATCTGAAGCGAAACAGTCTATCTGGACTTGGCTATACTAGTATTCGACAATTTCGTCAATGCAGCTAGGCGCGTAGCGGTACCATCGAATTTAGGGTGAAACATCACCCGTCCCACAGCCACCGACTGTCAGTTCTAGAATTAGTGATCCACCTCTAAGGCTGACTACTGCCACCAAGAGTTCTAGTTGCACATTGGGTTATGGTTCTTACTCCGCCACACAACTATACAACCCTAGCCCAATCCACCTTAAAACTCACGTCACATACCAAACTTGTCTGATCGAGCTGACTGTTTCGTGGATCTTCTACTGGTCTTTCGGACACTAGGTGTCTTGTGGCTCCCGGTTTCTATTTTCGCCTCTTATAGGAAGCTGTCTTTAGTGCTATTGAGGCTGGTTTTAACAGTGATCACTATCATTTTGAATCTACAGTTTCAGTCTGCGGAGGGAGAGTTTACTCAAAATCACACGCGCATCAGCAAAACCACGAACATTATCTCAAAGAAAACTTAGATTTCACCCCACTTTACCATTCCTCCCTCCACTCACCCGGCATTCGGGGAGCAGAGAGAGGAATTGCCTCCACCTTCTCCCGTTTCATCCACATATAAACCCCCTTTTCGGGGTTAAACGCCATCTCCCATCCCATATCCCCAGCGGGATGAGGCATCTCAAGCTCCTCGCTCAACACAAACATCACCCTCCCAGCCGTGCCCTCATTCGTGGGCTCTCCGCGCCCCTTAATACCCGTAGGCCTCCACACCTTCTCCCTCCCCTCCACAAACAGCTTGCGTTCCAGCGCGATGACTCTGCAGGCGAGCCATCGCAGCTGTCTATTCCGCTCCTCCAGCTCGGTGCGGAGCTTGTTTGCCGTGGCGAACTCGATGCGGCAGTGGAGCACCCACTCTTCCTCGAGAGAGGCGAGGACGCGCGAGGCGAAACTGGCCGCTTCTGTTTCGGCTGCGGTGGGAGCGGGAAGGATGCGTAGTGCTGTGAGGGAGGATTTGATGATGTTTTTGATGCGGGTGAAGGTTGTGCGGCGGGGTGGGGCGATGGGAGGTGGTGGGGGTGGTGAGACGGCGCGGCGGCGGCGCTTGGGTCCAGGTCCTGGACGACGGTTGGGGTATGAGGTACTTGAGCTGTCGGTGGTGCGAGGCTTGCGGAAGTGGTCGGTACGTCCCATTATTGTTGTTGGAATAGAGGCAGGTGAATATGTGGGCGTTGATTTTGGTTACTGCGATACTGGTAATAGATATGAAAACCTGACAAATGTAGATTGATGTTAGTTATTGCGGTGCGGACGATCGATATTGCAGTCCGGAGATGTTGATGCAACGGTACTGCGAATTGAAGTGGAAATCGAAAAGAAGTAGAATGTACCTCTTGACGTTGGTTATCGCGTAACCAGCAGATCGATGAGAAAGTCGATGGGGAAACAGGCAGAAATTGGAAGTTGCAATACTAGCAGTTGAAGAGGAAGTGGTGGTCAGAATGGTGCGAGTGCAACGGGTGGATGTTTTATTGTGGAGTAAGCCTGAAGGTGTCATTCAACCCAGGGTCAACCGCTCCTACAGGTTGCTATTCAATGTAGACCCGTTCATAAGCGAGCACTCGGAGATAGAGTGATATCGCATGCTGCTATACCTGAACTCGCCTCTTTTTCTTTGTTCTATTGCGGCGCAAGAGATGTGCATCTAGTGTGATGCTACCAGTGAGCGCTGGACTTTGGCGAATTAATGTCTGTACTTAAAGCTCGCTACAATATTATAATATCGGGAATGTCCCTATAATGAATCCGTCGTTGAATTAAGCTTTCGATGTACATGTTCCGACTGAATTGCGAAGAAACTGGCTTCGCAAATAAGTCGACTGCTTCACGAATAAGTCAACTTTATGAACCAGCCCAGCTGGACTAAGTTCCGATGGGCAGGATAAGGCATTGTAACATCAATCATTGAGCCATGAGATGAATTATTGACCGTGGAAACCCGCCTTCTAGCTATTTGCTATGTGCTACACTACTGATTACTTTTCTAGGGGGTCACCGCCCCCTGTCTTCTAGCCCAAAATGCACTCTAAATTCTACGATCCAAGGGATACGTATTATTATTTCCATGTAGATTTCCAATACCATAGTAGCCTTGCAATTCTCGCCTTCTTTTCCCCCTTCCATCATGTCTTCCATCATGTGGGTTTTGTAGGTACAAATAGGTGTGGGGCAGCAACACAACAGTGATCAAGGGCAAGGACAGTCGAGTTGAACAAGATTATCTATACTGGCCTATTAGGAACACTAGATATTTAGACCTATGGGGTGAGCAGATCTCCCAGTCAGATTTACCCGCGGAATCTGCAGCTTGATTCCCATGGACTATGTGGTATATGTGCGAGTGCGAGTGTCTGAGATAGACCGTCCGCTGGATCTCCACGATGCTGGTGGTGGTGGTGGTGGTGGTGATAGCAGCAACACCACCTGGAGTTAAGTCTGCTCACTAGAGCTGAGTTTCGCGATGGGTATACTATTTAGTGGGATTTATGGAATACAGATGTATGGGCTGTGGATACTGGGCTGGGTACAGTATTCAAACATGGAGGTTATGAATGCGATATATATTTAATTGGGAAACCCTCGGTGAAGAATCATATGCATTATCCCCTACACGCTCGGTTTTTGCAGATTGGTTGCATTTCGCTATAGTGTCAACTGATTAGCCAAGTGGGATGTCAGACAGTCAGCTGTGGCGAAGTAGCCCATGTTTCATTGGTCACTTCAGCTGATCTACAGGTGAAATTGCTTGAATCGACGAATGCAACTCAAGTATTAAAAGGTAACTCCCACGATATGGGTTTTCTGTGCTGCCCCCATTGTGTTTGGTGTGGTTTGAATGTACTGACCAGGGAATTGAGAACTCATCGCTAACACATCCATCAGATGGTAAAATCGTTAACTTTAATATGACTGATTGCTCTGGTGCCCGAGTTATGCGCTCATATAGACTGAAGGGAGAGAAAGCGAACTTTAAACATCTGATCGTTTCCCAAACTATTCTCTCCATTTTTGTCAGTATTTTCTTTTTCAAAAATTTAGTGTAAAGTTATCGGACATAAAAATTGAAAAATGGGTACACTAAATAATAAGGGGGTTATGCTGAGTAAGCCGTTCTTACTACCCCCAAAAAACAAAACTTCGCATGGCCATAAAACTGCCTTCAAAATCCAAACTGTCAAGCGAGCTATATGCACGAGAAAACTACAACACATGCTACAACAGTAAGGGTTGAAGTCATGTGTGCTACATGTGTACAGTTCAGAGTATAGCTCTTACTGCACTCTTGTCAGTGCCTATGTTTACTGAGAAAGTCAGGAGGGGTGGACGCACATTCATATTGGCCTTCTAAGCTTACAAAGTCTTTCAAGTCTACGAAATCTTTCAAGAAAACTAGAAAAGGTTGCAGACTGGGAAGAATTCTTGATTCCGGTAGCTGCGGCCGCGGTTATTGCTTGAGAGGTTATCGCACGATTATACCTCCGTATTTCACGAACAATGTCGTGAAATGGCCGGTCAACATTGATTCTCTCCTTTGCTGATACCTCGCAAAAACGGCACTGAAACTCGCGAGCCAGCTCCCTCCCTTCTTGTACAGAGACTACTCGGTCGATGTCCCTCTCGCAATGATTTCCGACTAATAAGATCGGCCAGTAGTCTTTGCCTTTCACCCAGAGTATTTGATGTCGCAAGGTTTTAATTTCGTCGAAGGATGTGCGTGATGTGATGCTGTACACCAGCAAGAATCCTTCACCTGTCTTCGTGTACTGCTCTCGCATTGCAGAATACTCTTCTTGGCCGGCGGTATTGAGTACGTCCAGAAGGGCCACTTCATCGTCAATGACGCACTGTTTCCTGTATGAGTCTTCGATTGTTGGGTCGTACTCATCCACGAAGTCGGATTGTATAAACTTTTTCTAGTTAATTCATAATAAACACTATGGTCAGTGTTAAAACGAGCTTACCTGAACGCACAGCGCAGATTTGTCTACACCACCACCTCCCATCACTACAAGCTTATACTCTGGAATGGAACCCCGGAATATGGTTGGAGATGGCGATGATACAGCGATACTGGCTGTAGCGTTCAGCGGTGAGTGAAATGTCTGTGTAGTCGGTGGCGAGGGCAAACTATCATCTGGCTGCATGATTGCGGGCTCTATATTGCTGGAGTTGATTTCTTTAAGAGGCCCAAGAGTGTCCACTTCCGCCTGAGATGAGGCGTTCGTTACAGGGCTAGGGGGTTGGGAGAAACCGAACGAGAATTCTGCCAGAGCGGAGGAAGGCAAGCCACCGTCTACATTCTGAGACTGCACGGGAAATGACCGGCTGGTGTTGTCAACTCCATCAGATGATTCTAAAATATCATCATCGATGGCTTTTTGTAACAAAGAAATGATGTATTGCTGGTGTTTTGCAAGGTCCGCCACAGATATGCCAATGCTCTCGAAAACTTTGCGCAGCTGTCGCCAAGCAATTCGATCATCATTTGACAGAGAATCTATTGATTGAATCGACATCCTATCGTCTGGGCGATTCCCGGCACGGATTTCCGACGCCAGCATTGAAAGTCTCTGGTTGAGACTGGCCCTGAATACTGTCATTGCGTGCGGCTCTCGTGAACCAGATATTTACTCACATTTCAACTTCGCTATTGTCTACTGTCGGGCAGGTAACAAAGTCCAAGATCAGAGTAATCTTGATTCGCTCTAGCTTTTCCTCTATGCCCTTCACTTTCTTGTCTTGCCTGAGGCTCATGATTACCATTTGACCTCGCACCCAAGTTGAGGCATCTGAGGGTGGCAACGTAGTGTCTAATACTGCCTTGAGATTCTGAAGTTGGTCCGCAAAATCGTCGACCACAGGTGACAACGCGCGCTGTCTGTCGTCGTCCATCTTGCCACTGTCGATGTCCACTTTGATCCGAGAAAGGATGTTCAGCAGTAGCGGTAACTGGGTTTGAATGGATTCGAACGTCCCAGGTACATCGTGAGTGCTTGAACTGAACTCGTTGAGTCGTGCCGAAACTTTCGCTCCAAAATCAACCAATTGGATGATAGCGGAGACGAGGCTGACAACATCAGCCATAACTAGATCTGGCAGGTTATAGGTGCTCAGTCTGGGAGTAGCCTCGAACAGTTGTCGAGTTGATAGATGTGCAAGCGATGGTTGAAAGTGACGTTTGACATGCGATGGAATGAAGTGTTCCATGCGCATGCATAACCCGATGACTAAGAACTAATACCCTTGCTCGCAGCCAACGCCAAGAGCTGAAGTCAGCGAATTTGCACCTCATGCATACGGCCGAGGCGCCTTATTAGGGGCGTGTGTCCAGCGCCCACACCTAACAAGCCGCTAGCGGGGCACCTCGTAGCCACACTCCACCAGAGCCACCTCCCCCACTCCCAGCTCCCACATCTATTCAACATTGAGCTCAATTAACTCCATGAGTTTTACTTTGACCAGGATATTGTTTATATATGAAATGTAGTTAACAAGATGCTCTTTCACTTGATTGCTTCCTCTGTTAGTTTTCTCTAATATTCAAGAAGTTGTTATTGATCAAGTAAAGTGGCTTAGAATATATTCAGTACTGCTGATGCTGCTAAGCACTGCTTAGTTCTACTGGTATTTTGTATCAGATTAATTATTTCTACATGATACTTTGATATGTTGTATATCATCGATAAAATCCTGTCAACATGGCTGTAAAGAGAATTTGTAATGAGTAACAGTTCAGAACTCAAATGTAGTGACCTAAACGAGTTGACAGACAGTGTCATTTCCTGCCTAAGGATAATTGGGAATAAATCTACATATAGTAGAACTACTCTCTGATAGATGGCATGGAATTTCTTCAAGCATTGGTAAACCTAGAAGGGTGGCTGGTAGGAGAAAAGAGGAAGACACTATACCACCTTCCATCACTCCATGTATGGGTATATATATCTGCCCTTGACTCCATTGGACTCAAAGTGGTTATTTATGAGATACAGTTCCATATATGGCCTTTGGAGATTGTGGGAGTAGATGTATACTAAGATTATTGGAGAGGATCTAAGGTCACATGACCTGACAAAATCAGATTATACCTACCCAGCCACCTGATGTGCCGACTGTTGTAACTCTAACATCTAGATTACAATCTCGCTTTTATAATATGCCCCTTGCTATATACAGACCACCAGGGCTGCATACACTCATGGAAGAAGAAAATGAACAGTGAAATTGTTATTACTACAATACTGTGTATCTGGCATATTGGGAAACTTAACCTCCCCTTGACTGTGATTCAAAGGTGGTAAAACTCATACCAAGGCCATGTCTACTGGGCCAGGCCAATTAGTGAGAAGGAAGAGAAGTGAAGAGAAGCTAAAGGGATTGTCCAATTGATGCCATTCCTTCACTCTCTAGTCCAGCAAGTATATTACATACTTCCATTTCCTCCACAGTATTGCTAGATGTATCATTCAGTTGAAATTGTCAATCAGCTGATGAATATTCCTGTGGATTTCCACCTGTTCCAAGGTTATATGTTTGTGACTATATCATGCCTACTGACCTAGACAGCAATGTATTCAATAATGCAGCTTGGAATTACAAATCTGTTTAAACTTCCATTCTTGGTCTCTGGAGTTGTCTACAAGTGTTAGCTGCAGTTCTAACAGTGGTTGGCCTTTAACCAAAGGTGTATAATGTTTGAGTAGTGATGTATGGAAAACCTTGTTGACAATATGAGTGAAATGTAAATGGTCCGGAGGCTACATGCAAACCTTTTAGACACTTCAATATGGCATACAAGTACTTCTAAGCAAATTCAGATGCTCCCAGACCTCCCTAATGCAATGTAAAGTGTTCTCAGATGCAGCAAGTGCATTTGCAGATGCTCATGAAACCACCGGCAGTTATGGAGGGAAATTCAAGCCGCAACAAAATTTGACTTACTGCATAGTGAAATATTAGAGCAGCTGAGAACTCTACACAGTGCTGCAAGAGACCTTCATAGTAGTTGAAACCTCCGCACCGGTCTGCATGAGATCATAACTTTAATGCATGTACGCTTACAGCAGTGGTTCTTAGGATAGAAGGTTGCTTAGCTGCATGCTATTCCATCAATTGTAAACATAATTGTTAGTTATTTGTTTTTACACTCATAAGATGATTCACTATATCATAATACGATATGCATTATCTATCTATATCACTCAATCTATGTATATAGGGTGGATCTGACAGTAGAGTTTACTTGAACAGAATTAGCGGATTTCCTGAAGATGGTATTTGAGTCAACACAGAGAGGCATTTACGGACTGTGAGTGAGCAAATGGCTTGATGGCATTTGGAGGCTGTAGTCAAGTAAGTGGGGAGATATACTTGGAAGCAATGATGTTGTTAACTTAGAGCTACACTTGGGGATTGTGATCAGGCAAATTTGGAGATGCACTCGCAGGTAATGATCAAGTCACTTTGGAATGGCACTTGGAGGATGGTTGTAACATGGAAGGAATCAACTCCAGGATAAACTCAACAAGAAGTATCCCTTCTAAGTATCCCTCTACCTTGTCTCACTATCGAAATTGATATTGGACTTATACAAGGACTAATAGCAGTTTAACTTCGAAGCTTCGCCCTAGCGCAGAAAGTGATCATAATTGATTAGATGGAGTATAGCTTTCCAATCTGAATATATTGTCAAGACTTGTTCTCCATTGTGAGAACGTTGCCCTCTATACCAGTGGAGAATCGAGAGGTGTTTATACCTCTTCCCTCTGCGCTCTAACTGCTGAATCTAACTATGCTCTTTTCTAGATAAATGATCACTATCCTTTCGACTTTCAATCCCCTTGTCATGAAAACCAGTCGGCTTGAACTTCCTCGAAGGAAATGGTATTCTTTCGATCCTCCAGTCTTTCCAGAACAGCAGTATCCTTTTGATATACATCTCCAGACTAATTGGTATCCAGTGGACTGTTGTCTTCCTGACCATCTACCACTTTGTACAATTTGATAGCCTTCATTGACATTGTGCGCAAGTGTGTGTATCCTACTGATCAAAGCTGATGCCAATCGAGAGTTACTTCATATAGAGATGATGATGGCTGTTGTCAGTCTTTATTATTATCCATAGAGAATATAGTGATGTGTGGTTGCATTGTATTAATACACCATTGCGACTGTAACAACACTCGAGGATGGGAGGTGATGATGTGGTGAAGGGGTTTATGACGGTGTCGTGAAATGGTGAAGCTAGAGGACAGAGAGCCCATTGTCTATACCCCGCCGCACCTCTCACGGCATCCAAAAGGAATTTGTGAGAAAGAGCGGTTCTGGCTCGAGGAGCGTAGGAAGAGGGTGAGAAGGTATGATACTACCTGGCTGCGAGGATCCACGCAATTGCGCGGCTCCACACGAAGTCTCGGAAAGAGTGAGTGAGATCAAAAGATGCGAAAGATGGAGTGTATAGTTGGTCGTATGATAGGATGGTATGAGATGAGATAGAAGATGTGATGCAAGCTATCTACCCCGGGGTCTCCTGAATATATACCCCCCGTCACTCCGTCCATCTCCGCCACCCCTAATCCCCTTACGCCCCCGTCGCCCAGTCCATCTCCATCATCCCTGTATTTCTGTACAACCGCCGTAGCTCAGTCCTCTGCCAAGCTGAGTGGCGGTGGTCGTGAGAAACGGATTTTCCCGCCACAACTCCTCCCTGGCCCTTTGTGCGAAGCACACCTCTCCTCTTCCGTATAACCATATACGCAAACCCGCAAGAACATAAGAATACCATTAACCCAAAGGGAAGACATAGACGCAGACTTTGCAGGAAAAAACACAAAGGTAGACTTAAAGGAAAAAACATAAATGTAGACCCAAAGGAAAAACCATGAACCCAAAGGAAAGCTATAAATCCAAAGGAAAACCATAAAACTCTCACTCCTTGCGCACCCGCTTTCTCTTGCCACCATCTGTATCTGCCTTCCTTTTTCCTTGACCACTTGCGAAGTACGAGATGTTGCCAAGCCAAGCATCGAATCAAACTATCGCCGCACGCATCGCATACATGGCTGCTGTGTTTTGTGCCCGGGCCTCTGTGAATAACTCGGGATTTTCGTTTACTGCTTGTTGGAAGATAGGTACGGCTTTGTTCCCCATTTTTCTCTTGTGGTGTGCCAACATCTTCGTCTCGTAGTCCATCATTCTCTTGCGGTCCGGGTTAAGGCCGAGCTATTTTAGGAAGCAGCTCACGTATTCTTCATCTTCGGTGTCGTCATCATCGGAACTGCTACTTTCGCTGCCGGCAGTGGCAGCCCGATCAGGTTTTGGGGTGCCCTTCCGCTTAGTATCGGTAGGCTTGTCTGGGGTTGTACCGGCCTCTTTCCCAGTTGGAGCTGGCGGGGTTGTACTGGCATCTTTCTCGGTGGGCGCTGGTGGGACCGTACCGGCGTCTTTCTCTGTGGGAGTGCTGGTTCCATCCTCAGATCCACCCTCGGCCAGGTCCATCAAAAGCCCTCGAACGTTGCTTTCATCCTTTTCCTTTTCTTTTCCCTTGGTCGATGGTGTTGGCGGTGGAGGACTCTTGCTCTTATCGGGGGATGGAGGTGGTACAGATATCCCATGGTCGGCAGGCGGTATCCCATGGTCGGCAGGCGGTATCCCATGGTCGGTAGGCAGTATCCCATGGTCGGCAGGCGGTACTGATGGGGAAATGGTACGAAGCCGGTTGGCGATATTGCGGTCATCCATGCCCAGGTAGTAATTGAGTGGCAGTATTAACCCCCGGTACCATTTCAGACCCATAGCTTCGTAGTCGATTCCTTCTTCCAGCTGAGGGCAGCCATTATTTAACAACTTTTTAGCTTCCTGGAAGTCACCGGAAGTATACCACTTGTTCGCTTTCGACTTGCGGTTTAGCTTGGTGAGACGGTTGACGTAGCCATGATTGAGGCATTTCTTCGCTAGGCCGGGATCCCTGGATGTTTGGCTGGCGATCGCGGTTAATTGCATCCACTTTTCACTTCCGCTGGAGTCGCTTAGGATTTCCTGGAGTTCGGGATAGTGTTGCCAGAGGTCTCCCAGTTTCTTCGTTGCCCTTGTCTTGCTCTGCTGCGCAGAGTGATGTTGTTTTATCATCTCCCTTACCCTGCCAGAGCTGTCGAGAGCCTTAAGGAAGTCGTTGTATCGCTTGTATTTCAACTTCTGCCAGTCAAGGTTTCTCTCCGCGAAGTTCGACAGCCAAGTGACCTGGGCGTTGGCGGCATCGGTAATGTCGCCAAAGAGATCATAGATCTCGAGCATGAAATTCGCTTGGTTTTGGGGGGCGAGTTCCCGGACGGCGATCTCTACAGCTTCTTGTAGTGATCCGAGAGGTCTATTGGCGAAGAATTCCCTGCTGAGGTGTGATAATGTCTCCGACGATAGGGTTACTGGAGAGGGGTCACTAGCGATAGTAGAGATATCCGAGGAGGGGGTATACGCAGTAACGGCTGTGGTGGTGGCTGCGGTGGTGGTGGCTGCGATGGTGGTGACTGCATTTGTGGTGGCTGCGGTGACTGCCATGGGGGTGGAGTAGAGGCTCGTAGTGGCGGTGGTAGTGGTTAAGGAGGCTTTGAAATCGATGGCATCATCGAGTACTGGTGCAAGGTCGTTGATTGATGTAAACGGCATGTCGGTCGTCGGTTATGGTTGAAATGGCGATATTGGGTGCAGTTAGTGTGCAGAAGAAGATGAACGGTACAGACGGTGGTTGTCTTTCCTTAGGAACGTAGAGGGGGGGGGGCTCTTTATATACCTGGAGGGGTGCTTTGTGCCAGATCCTTCTTTTTCCAGTCTCTATGTGGTTCCCGATTTCCCTAGTATGCTCTTATCGTATCTCTTCACAACTTCTTCGCCTCTTCCCCTTCTCTTTCTCCGCTTGTTCTCGGTGGTTTGGCGTATCATGCTCGTCGTTCCTGTTGTCGGTGGTGAATTTTCTGCCCACTCCTGCAATAGTTGTTGTCTCTCTTATCTCGGGGTTACTAGAGGGTTAGGGGAGAATGGTAGGAATGTTTAGTGTAATGTGGGTGCAACTCAGCCAATAGGAATATTGCTTCCCCCTCCATCTCCCAAATCCATGCAATTGTGCGGATTTGATAGTCTCCCTCCATCTCGCAACTCCACTCAATTGTGTGGCTTCGATATCTTCAACTCTTTTCGTCATGGTCCATGCAATGGATCTCCTCCCTTCCCTCCTGCTTCCCCCCCCCTTCCTTCCCCCTCCATCCATCTTTCCCATCATTGTTTGGACGGGTGGTCTGCCGGCACCGGATGTGCTGCGTTCCACTTATCCACTAGATCCTTACTCCCTGCCACATCCTCCGCCCGTACCCATGATCGTTTCTCCCAGTCTTTCCACTTAACTAAATACATCCATCGTCCTTCTATATATTTCCGGCCTGCTACTGCCTCCACTTCAAATTCCTCAAATTCCTCCGATTCCTCCTCTTGTGTGGTGCTAGACGTCCTGATCTCGCGAGTATCGTGTACACCTTCGTTGCGAGTGAAGAACTTCTTGAGTCGACTACCATCTATCCAGCCCGCGAGCTCTGCTCCATCTAGTTCTGCCAGTCGATAAGTCCCCAAGCTCTGGGTGATTTCGGTGACTCGGTAGGGTCCACGGCACCTAGCATCCAGTTTGGCGCCGTGAGACTGCTCTATCTTGGTTTTGTGCACGAGGGCCAAGTCGCCAATTTGGAGATCTTCAGCTCAGAGGTTGGCTGCTTGGTCGAAGTAACGTTTGTTGGCATCTCTCGACTCCTTTAGCTTTTGAATGGCAACATCGATATCCTCTCGTCGTCGTTCCAGCTGTCTTGCTCTAGCCGCTATCAGCAATGCCGTATCGTCGATTCCTTGGATCCAGTTGGCGGTATTCCATGTTAAGTTCTTCAGCTCTATCGGGAGTACTGCATCTTGGCCGAATATAAGGCGGAATGGCGAATATCCGGTCGTACACCTGACGGTAATTCTGTCGGCCCAATGCACTGCCGGTAGGTGGTCGATCCACATCTCTTTCGGTTTGTCTGAGCAGGCCGTGAGCTTGGATAGTGCATCTGTGATCGGTCTGTGTCCTCGTTCGATTACTCCATTAGCGGCGGCATGGTATGGGGTTACGGTGATATTCCGGATATTGTAGCGTTTGAGGATGAGGTCGGTCCATTTCTTGTTCTCTGCTCCTCCGTCCACTACTACACTTTCCGGGGTTCCGAATGGACAAATTACCTGTTCGTAAAAGAAGTCTGCTACCTTCTCCGATATACCCTGTTTTAGTGGTCGTGCCGCTGCCCACCCGCTGAGATAGTCCCTGGCTACCACTAGTAGGTGATATCCGTCCTCTGTTTTGGGCATGTACGAAATATCCATCCCTACTCGTTGCCATAGGTGACGGATAGTTAGGCTGCTCAGCGGTTCATCATACTGTAGAGACGCTCTCTTCTCGAACTGCTCGCACATTTTCACCCAGTCTTTGACGTCGAGATACATTTCCGGCCACCAGTACCACTCCACTACCTTTCCTAACGTTCCTTCTGTTCCACGGTGCCTGCTCAGTTCGTGTGCAGGTTCCATTGCTTTCCTTTTCTGTTCCGTGCTCACTAACACCTTTGCCGGCAGTTCATCGGTTTTTCGCCTCCGGTAGAGTATTCCATCTGGAACAAGGAATTACGTGGCTTCCCGCCGAAATTGGTGTATTTCCTTCTTAGTCTTTCCTTCCGGTCGCTTCAGGTTCCCCAGAAACTCACCTATCTCCTTCCAGCTCCCTTTGTATTCCTCCGCCAGTCTTAAACCAACAAATGTTTTGTATGGTCTCTCTCTCCTCTTTCTGTACGGCCCTTGTTCCACCCGTATCCCTCGTAAGCTTGCTTCAATTGGTTCCTCTAGATCATTCTCCTCTTCTGGCTCAGGCTCCCTTTTCCCTCGCGGCTGCCGTGAGAGGCCATCAGGACCTCCATTCAGTCTCCCTGGAACGTGTTTCACGTCGAAATCGAACAGTCGTATCCACGCGATCCAGCGGGTGAGTAGTGCTCCTGGCAGGTCGTTGGCGGGCAAGTTTAGTTGATGCACTAATGTGTTAGTGTCTGTCTCCACAAGGAATCTGACCGCATATACGTAGTTGCCGAACTTCTTAATTGCCTTCATCAGCCCACCGCACTCACGTTTCCCCGCATCATATCTCTCTTCAGCTTTCTTCCAGAGCCCGCTTTCATAGCGGCACGGGTGCCGGTCCTCATTTTCGTATTCCTGCTGCAAGATCGCCCCCCACCCCTCTAAACTGGCGTCAACTGCAATGACTATTTGCCTGGCGCCATCGCTAACGTCTAACCTCTTCAACGCAGGAGCATTGCAGAGAGCCTCTTTCAAGATTGCCATAGCTTTCTTTTCCTCTGTCTCCCATTGAAACTCGACGTCCTTCCGCAAAATTCGGAACAGGGGGCCGGCAACTATTGCATATTCGGGGATCCATATTCGATAGTATGTGCAAAGCCCTGAAATGCCCTGCACTCGGTACGGTTCTCACACCGGGGCCAATTCCACACCTTGTCGACCTTGGATTCTTGCGGCCACCTTCCTGCTTCCCCACAGACAAACCCGACTACTTTTACCCCGTTCCAGCACCAGTCAGATTTCTCTCCGGAAATTGTAGCTCCAGCTCTCTCCACATCGGCAAGTACATTATCGAGGTTCTGGAGGTGTTCCATGACAAACCTTCGAACTCCAGGCAGCCCTTCCACCTCCTCTTCTCCGTATCGGCTCTTTGGGCCTTTCACTCCGACATCGTCGACGAATATTTCCGCGATTGATTCCAGTTGAGCGTTTCGTATTTTCCGAGATACTCTGACAAATGCAGATACCGAATTGGTAGCTCCCTGTACTAGTCTGGTCGGCCGATACATGCCCTGTGTAGTCTGGAAGGCCATATAGTCCCGGCTATCCTCGTGCAACATTTTTTGGTCGTACCCAGAGTGAAAGTCAATTAGTGAAGAAATGGGCAGCCCGGCGAAGGCTTCAGAAAACTCTTCGATGTTGGGCGGTATTCCGGAGTCTTCCAGTGTATGCCGATTCGCGATCATGGGAGAGATGATGAAGCGGTACTTCCCATTCTTCTTTGGAACTAAGAAGTGAGCATTCCTGTAGGGGCCTCATGAAGGCTCGAATAGGCCCTGCCGAACCCTCTCTTCTACCATCTCTTTTTCCACAGGAATGACTTTCTTTGGTATACGGAATACACAATCCTTCCAGACCTTGTGACCAGACTCAAGCCGGATACGGTGGGGTGGCTCGACCTTGTTGCTGATTGTTCCCAGTTCCTCCCAGATCCATGAGAGAGCGTATTCTCTATTCGATAGCATACCCAGGAGGTCTTTCTTCTCCTTCGGCCATAATGTGCTCCCTATTCGTAGCTCTCGTAATCTCTCGGGTGTCAACCTTCCGCCTCTTGCTCTATGGGAGAATTTAAGAATAAACCACTCGTCCCAGAGGCCTGGTATTGGTACGGCCCGGGCGATAGCTCTTCCTCTCCAGCCGAGTCCGGCATCTGGTATACTTCCATCCGACAAGGGATTGGGCATCACTTTCTGGGCAACACATTTGTAGCGGGCGCGCACCCAGGCTGCGTTGGTGTTTTCTTCTAAGTTGCACTTCGCCGAATCAAGGTATGAGGAAAAGGGTTGTATTTGACTAAGTTCTGGAGGAATGCTATTTTTAGAAACCCATGCAAAAGCCGTGGATTCTCTCCCGGTTACCATCCTTTCCTTCACCAGAGCCTCTTCTCCCATCGACCACTGTTCTGCTACCATCCTCCTACCCAACTCTCCGACTACCAGTCCTTCCTCCTCTTCCCACTCATCCTCCCAATTCACGCCTCTTCCCATTACCTTCCTTACTGCCTTCGATAGCCCTCGTTTCTTGACTGACTGTTTTCCTTCCTTTTTGAACGTTTCCTGCTCTTTCCCGCCATATAATCCTTCCACTTTCCCTGCAAGCGCCCTCTTCCTATTAACCAACTCCTTCTCTTTTCCTTTTCTACCCTTCGAGACCTTCTCATTCCCATCTTTCCTCCCAGAACTCTCCAATCTCTTTCCTTCGTAGTGCCGGGCCCTATCCTTCCTAGTTGCCCTTACTTTAACTAGGCGTATAAGTTTCCCGAGCTGCTGGCGAATCTGTCCCTCTTGTCTCCCGGAAAAGTAGCGACAAACGCCACCTGCTCTGACCCATCGACGGCTGAGATTGTGATCTCACAACTGCCATCGTCCAGGTTCCTCTCACACTTCCGAGCATATGTTTCGCTGGGGCGACCCAAGATAACCTGTTCGGATCCGGATCTTGCTCAAAAGATAGGCACAGGAATGATAATACCATGGACGTTGACGGGCACCGACTCTGCCACCTTCGACAAATAAGACCGATTGCCATCGGCAGTGATCATCTTCCAGTCGGCACGTGTCCACCCGATGTTCAACTCCCTGGCGACTTCTTCACTCATCACCCAGATCTCAGATCCGCCATCGATGAGCATGGGAAGTTCGTGTCTGTGTATCTTTCTGAGGACGGTTGGAGAGGCCCTGGCGTAGCGGAATTCGGTATATCATGCGAGATCTTTTAGGCCTGAGAAGGCAGAAATGTAAGCGATTCTGATTTTCTTTGGTGCAGCTGGGGCCCTGGCAGTAACTTGTTTGTCCTTGGGAACTGATACCATTTTAGCCTTTGGTAGGAGTCGGAAGGTCAATTCGCCTGTCTCTCTCTCTCCTGATGGGCTAGGATAGTGTAATCGAGTTGGCTGCTTCCGAGGACTTCGTAGTTTCCAGTATCCAGGGCCGGTGCTTTCTTTCGCGGTACTTTCGGAGCCTTTGCGGTCTTTGGAGTCGTGTTTTCGATGGGGTTCGCCTTGGCCGGTTGCTTGCTGAATGCTACCGCTTTCCTGGTAATTTGCTTTTCCTGGTTACTAGCACTCGTCGAGACCTCCGGGACCTCTTCCTCAATATGTGCCCACTTGTCATCACTCCTGGTCACCTCGTCCGTCCTCTTCCGTCTCTCGTCCACGAAGGCAAATGCTGCCTGTGTGCGCACGACTGCCGACCTTTTTTCTCTCTCTTCCTCGTCTAAACGCGCGTCTCTCTCCTCCTCTATCTCACTCTCCTTCTCTTCCACCGCACTGCTGTCACCTTGCCCCTCTTCTTGCTCTGCATCCTCGTCGCTCAACTCCTCGATACGGTCTTCGTTACCTTCTTCGTTACCTTCCTCACCTGTAGACCGACCAGAGTAGTACCCGGCGATTTCTGACAGCTGTCGGGCAATCCCTTAGCGAAACGCAGTCACGTGAGCACTGGCCCTCTGAAACAGCGGAGATCTCGCAACGTGCTGCGGCTGAGGCTGCTGTAGTGCAGCCGTAGTGGCTACTCCCCATCCCTGCTGCCCTTGCCAAGCTACCTCCCGGGCGTACTCCCAAAATGACAAAAACCTTCTCTCCGGTCGATATCCGGATATCTCGCCTCCATTTCCTCCTCTTGGTCCTAAGCTTAGTCTTCCACGATCATTAAGGTGGACTATTCCTTTTTCCTGGTTGGTGCGCACATCGGAACAGAACGTGCAGATGCGTCCTAGCTCATCACAATAGATACAGGGTCCTAATCCTTGCCGTGGATATTGCTGGTAATTGGATCCCGGTGGGTAATAAGCGGGTCCCGTGGGTGCAATCGGAGGTGGGAAGTTCATTGGTGTGTGCGGAGGTGGATGGTCGGCTTGGATGGCGTACGCCCTGGCAGTCTGGTAGCCTCCGTATCTGGGCTCATTCGCTTTGCTCAGCTGGAAGGTCCAAGCCTCGAAAGCCTTCATCATAATGTCCATCTTCGTGTCGATAGTATTTTCAACCTTAGCGATGGGAATTTCGTCCGTGGCTTATGCTGGTGCCGTGGTCTCTTCGTTAGGGATTGCCGGAAGGTTCACCACTACTGGCATCTGCGGGAGCGGCACTCCAGCTGGGATTAAGTAAGGAGAGACTCCCGGCGCCGTACGTGCTCCTTCTGAATCCAGGAGGGTGAGGGCATCGGTGGTGGCACATTTGTCGAGGACATGGTTTCGGAGTTTGTCGTATTTGAACGTCGAGGGGTCTCTGGGATCTAGTTCGAGTTTCATTACCGCTTTTGCTCTCAAATCTCTTGGGAGGGCTCCAAGCAACATTTCCACTTGTGAGTACTCGGCCAAGGCTCCCTTGCTGATCATATGGCGGCTGATGTTGTCGTAGGCGAGGATAAAGGCTTTCAGGCTGATGTTCCCACGTTCGAGCTGGTCCCGGCATAGTCGCTCTAAGTACAGCCTCGTGTACATGTAGACTTGGCTGTTGGCGTGCCGGAAGGCATCCTTCAGCTCCTCTTTCAATTGCACCCAGTTCTTCGTCAGATATCTGTTCATCATCTTGATAGTTTCCTGGATCGTTTCCGAGCAGTAGTACGGGGATGTTGCGATAACATCTTCTGCCGCCGGGTCGGTCCCGGTGCGAGAGCAGAGGCTCTCATACGCGTCGATGAATTTTGTGATGTCTGCTCCTCCAAAGACTGGGGCGCTCATGGTGCCCGGGAGTGGCATCTGTTTCTTCTCCTTCGCAATGGCGGGTGCCAAGGACTCGATGAATTGCCTTTTATCGTGTGCATGATTGGGCGAGGCATTGGCAGAAGGTCCAGTGCTTGTGGAGGATCCGGCCTGACTTGAGGGTCCAGCACTGGAGGAAGTGGTACGGCCACTGGGACTGGCGGCAGAAGTGGATCGGGAGTGCTCAGTTGACATCTTGTGTGTAGCGGTTTGGAGGTGGGATGGTGGATTGGGTGGTGAATTGGCAGTAATTGGTGATCTAAGGTTAATTGCTACTTTGTGAGTTTTGGAAGGGGGTTTAGGTCAATTGACGCTCTTTTTGAGGTGAGCTCTTTGTTTCGTTCCTTTCTTAGTCCAGCTTCACCACCTCTTACGGTCATCTCCCTTAGCTTCCTGCCAAGTCGTCTATCATGTTCTATTCCCGGCGACTTCCCCCCTACGACTAGTAGTATCCTCATTAGCACTTCTCACAATCTTACCGGCAGCGTTGATTGCTGTTCTTAGTATTCCTTCGGATCAGTGTCTTTCTTAGTACGGGTTTGGCAACCTTCTTTCGCTTGTGTTTTCTCGTCCCGGTATAAGGTCGGTGCCTTTCGTCCGGTGTTAGTTCGGCGCCATTTTCTTAGTGTTCATCCCGTCATTAGGTTGGTGCCGTTCGTCCGGTGTTAGTTCGGCGCCATTTCCTCGGTGTTCGTCCCGGTATTAGGTCGGTGCCTTTTTCTCCGTGTTCGTCACGGTATGTGGTCGGTGCCTGTCGCCCCGGTATCGGGTCGGTGCCTTTCGTCCCGGTGTTAGGTCGATGCCATTCGTCCTGTCTGCGAGGTCGGTTCCAGTCGCCCCGGTATCAGGTTGGTGCCTTTCGTCCCGGTGTTAGGTCGGTGCTTTTCGTCCCGTCTGCGAGGTCGGTGCCTGTCGTCCCGTCTGCGAGGTCGGTGCCTGTCGTCCCGTCTGCGAGGTCGGTGCCTGTCATCCAGTCTGCGAGGTCGGTGCCTTTCATCCCGATATGACGTCCGTGCCTTTCGTCTAGTGTTAGTTCGGCGCCATTTCCTTAGTGTTCGTCCCAGTATAAGGTCGGTGCCCTTCTAGTTAGCGACATCGATGTACCCAGCTTACTGCATCCGGCATTCCAATCTGACATCGTCAGTATCGTCCACTAGCTGCTTCTCTCCATATTTGCCTGTATTAGCTACTAGGGGTCTTTCCCACCATTCCGTACTCAGCTTTCCGAACCAGAATCCGCATTTGGGCTCCATTTGTGGTGAAACGGCGAAGCTAGAGGATAGAGAGCCCATCGTCTATACCCCGGCGCACCTCTTGCGGCATCCAAAAGGAATTCGTGAGAAAGAGTGGTTCTGGCTCGAGGAGCGTAGGAAGAGGGTGAGAAGGTATGATACTACCCGGCTGCGAGGATCCACGCAATTGCGCGGATCCACACAAAGTCTCAGAAAGAGTGAGTGAGATTAAATGATGCGAAAGATGGAGTGTATAGTTCGTCGTATGATAGGATGGTATGAGATGAGATACAAGATGCGATGCAAGCTATCTACCCCGGGGTCTCCCGAATATATACCCCCCGTTACTCCGTCCATCTCCGCCACCTCTGATCCCCGTACGCCCCCGTCACCCAGTCCATCTCCATTATCCTTGTATCTCCGTACATCTGTCATAGCTCAGTCCTCTGCCAAGCTGAGTGGCAGTGGTGGTGAGAAACGGATTTTCCCGCCACAACAGATAGTGATTGGTGTGGCGATAGTGCTGGCATATAATTGATGAACCTTATTCAATCGCCACATGAATGTATTATCGAGTGATCGTTCATGACCCTGGAACCATGAGCAATCCCGAAGTGGTAATAATGGTATTGTGAGAAATTAAAGATTCACATCGAGGCCGGAATGGGGAGAGTTTGGTAATACTCATGGAGGCCACAATTGAGTGAGTTTGTATATTATAGTGAGGTTTTATACTAAGTACTAGGGTTGTTAAATGGATCTGTATTGCAGCCATAACAGCTGCGATCTGACATTGACTGCTTGTGAGTATCATGCCCTTTACCTAGAATTTTACCATTGACATTTTCATGTGTAATCATGCTGACCCCATTTGCAACCATATTCCTACCAGTATAATCTATTCTCTTACTTTGATGGATGCTGGCATGTGTGCAGTTACACTATTTTTGGTCTTTCTGTGACCAGATACATTTCACTCACAAGATTTCAACTTTTACCTGCTTTTTTAAATGGGTCATACCATGTACGCAATCTTCAGAATTTAAGCAATTAACCACTCAATGCCTTCAAAATGGATGAATAGACTCCCTCTATGCAGTTTCAATCAGGATTGGTGGGTATGGATAATTGGTACATCAATTGATCATGACACTCCAAGCCTGGCCAGTCTGATCATCCCTGGATCTGTATCTCCAAGACTCCTACCTGAGGTGGAAATCAAGGAAGACTCCTATCATGGATGCATAATCATTAACAACAATAATATCCCCCCTTTTGATGACAAGAATGATCATGACAAGGCTACTCCTTGACCTAATGATTCCTCACACCATTATTACAAACTGCCTCAACAATCCAAAGTACTTCTCGAGATGATTGTGAAGTAGCAGCAACCGAGGATCGAATTTCATTTCCTGTACAACTCTGAACAACTAGAATGACACAGATTATCAATGTCAGACTTGAAGTATAACCATAATATTGTAAAGTAGAAATATTACTGTGGAGGAGATAGAACATTGAAAATCTATCTTCGCCCACTTCAATTGAACTTCACGACTCATGTAAACCTCTTTCAAGACAACACCAATATGGTGCAGTATGCCCTGGATTACAATTTATGCTAGGTCTACCATATCCATCATGACATGCAAAAGATTACTATAATGGACACAATTTCCTGAGGCCAAGAGCTACCAAGAACCACACACCTTGTCTTCACGATGTCAACATTGTAGTTAGGGAAATACCAATAAAGTACTGTGATAAGGACCTGAGACTGAACAAGGTTAGGAAATCATACTATGATATTTCACTGGGCTACTAAAATCCCAATGAGAACATACAAACATATACCAATTCACTTTCGGGAAATCGAAGAGATAAAGAGTTGGATGATGTGCCATTCCAACTGATGATGTATGATATGGTCTTGGTTGGCTTGAAGGCTGATTTACTATCAAATTTCAAGCCATTTACCCAAGAGAATGGGAAGTTCAGTTCCATTGATAAAAGTGTTGATCAAGTAGCTGATGTTGAAACTAACCCGGAGAACTGCCCTACGCACCAATAGAAGCCAACATGTGAGTCATCTCCTTTGGGCGACAGAATGGGTAATGTCCAACAATCAATCTCTGAACTGAAGGAAGTACCTAAGCACTCATCTAAGCCTGGCAAGTTTGACAAGCCATCTGGAGGCAGGAAATATCCACCTCCACCGTCAATGCTAATTGGGGAGGTAAATGGATTGCGGCAAGCGAATGTGAAATATCTAAGTTGTGGTGGTGATAATTATAAAACCTTCCACTTCCTGATATACTTCAAGCCGAACTACCATGCTAGACTCACGTGCAGAGATGGCAATGGCAAAGAAAGAGACTTCAAAGGAGGCAATTGACAAGTCAAGTGCCAACAATTCTTTGATACTGCATAAGTAAACCAGTAGTACACCTCTCCAGGTATGTAGTGTAGCAGGCGAGATTTTACAAGATGGAGCTTGGAATGAAGAGGTTGGGGTGCATGTACTAATGACAACTCTGGATGAAGTTCAATCCCTTTGGATTTGGCTATAATCAAGAGTTGTTCTTGAAAGCCTGAGTGTACGAATGTTAAGTTAATATCTGTATGGTACTACAATACTGGTTTTGGCACACATAGATCTTGAAGTTCAAATATTGGACAAAAATGGCAAGATGCAATGTGTATGGTATGGTGAAATGTCAGAGATAGTGGAGAAAGAGTCTATTCTAAAAATTCCATTGAATTTCTCACTGCATTCAAAGGGAAGTTATGAGAATGAGTGGTTCTAGCTGGAGGCGAATAGGAAGAGGGTGAGAGGATAAAATAGAATTCGCGGCCATGGGGAACTTGATACATTGCATGGATCTACAAAACTCGATGGGAGCGTGTGAGGCCATAAACTGGAAAGAATAGAGTGTGTATTTTTCATTGTATGGTATGATGGTATCTATCTACCCTGGGGTCTAACAAATATATATACTTCCATCGCCCAGTCTACCTTAGTTATCTCTGACTCTCTCTGTGCCCCCCTGCTGGCTTCTGCTACCCATGTATGTTCTGGTGATAAGCTATGGATTTCCCCACCACAATGCCTCCCTCATCCTTGGTGTGAAGCACACCTCTTCTCCTTCATATTACATATAACCATATACTCGAACTCTAAAGAACCTACATATAACATAAACCAAAATGAAAAATATCAACTGAAAGGAAAAACATTAGCCCAAAGGAAAAACATTAACCCAAAGGAAAAACATGAACCCAAAGGAAAAACATGAACCCAAAGGAAAAACACCTAGGCTCCTACTCCTTGTGCACCCACATATACGGCAAACCTCCATATCTGCCTCCGTTTTGCTGTAGCCTATAGTAAAGTATATCAGGTTGTAGCGGTGAGTTTTGAATCGTACAATTGCCTTACTCCTTGGGTATAGAGCTGCTGCAATTCATTCAATGGTGTCAATACATAGCTCACGATCATTATATACTGGTTGTCCGAAGATGAATACAGCTTGTTTGCTATTGTTCTCTCATGGTATGCAAACATCCTCATTTTGTCGTCTATCATTCTCTGGCTGTCAGGGTTGAGGCGGTATCAATCCAGAAAGAAGTTTATGTATTCTTCATTTTCAGTTTAGTGATCTGAACTTCTGATTTCCCCGCTCGGAGCGGAAGCAGAGTCGTGCCTTTGTGTAACATTCACCTTGGAATTAGTTGGGCTCTTTTGGGTCATACTGGCCTCATATTCTGTTGTAGTTGGCAGGATTGTACCAGCAGTTGTTTAGGCGCGAGTTGGAAGACTCCTACTGGCCTCATTTATGGTGGGAGTTAGTGGGATCATACCAGTCTCTGTTCTGGTGGGTGTTGCCAGGATTGTACTGGCTTCTTTTTTTGCCTAGAGTGCTGGCTCCATCCCCAGACTCATCCTTGGCCAGATCTGTCAAATGTTCTCCAATATTACTTACATCTTATTCCTTTATGCGTGCTGTTTCCTCAGTTGGTGGGGTTGGCAGTGGGAGCATTGTGCTTTGATTGGGGGATAAAGGTGGTAAGGGTATCTGATGGTTGCCAGGTAGTACAGCTTGTGAGATGGTATGAAGTTGATAGCTGTGATTTTGGTGATCCATGCGAAGGAATAGCTAGGTAGCATTACTAAACTCTGGTGCCATTTCAGACTCATAGCTTTATAGTCACTTCATTCTTCCAGGCAAGGGGAGTCAGCATCTAACTAGTTTTTAGCTTCCTGGATGTCTCCAGCAGTATACCACTTGATGGCTTTTGTCCTCCAATTTAGCTTCGTGCTGCAGTTGAGATATGCATAATGAAGGCATCTTTTTGCTAATTTGGGATCTCTGGATGTTTGTCCCACAATTGCAGGTAATTGCAGCCATTGTACACTTCTGATGGAATTGGGGAGGATTTTCTGGAATTTGGAAACGTGTTGCCAGAAGTCTCATAGCATCTTTGTTACTCCTGAATTACTCTGTTTGGCAGATTGGTGCTGTTTCATTATCTCTTTACCCTGCCGGAGCTATTCAGGGCCTTTAGGCAGTGGTTGTACTATTTAAATCTGACTTCTTCAAGTCTAGGTTTCTTTCAGCAAAGTGTAATAGTAATGTGACTTGAGTGTTGGCAGCATTGGTAATATAACCAAAGAAGCCATAGATCTGGAACATGAAGTCAGCTTGGCCTTGGTTGGCGATCTCTCAAACAGCAATCCCCACAGCTTCTTGTACAGATATGAAAGGTGTATTCAAAAAGAACTCCCTGGTGAGTTGTGATAGTGTCTCTGATAAAAGCAATACTGGAGATGAACATCAGCAAAAAAAAATTCCGTCAGGGTGAAATGGCTCCATCAGAGTAGACGCGCTCCATCAGAGGGTACAAGGTTCCATCATAGTCGTCAGTGCTGACCGGAACACCAGGGTGTTTCTGACGGAAACCAGAGTTGTTAGTAATGAATTTGTAGTGATAGTAGAGACATCGTAGGAGATGGTATACATAGTAATGACGGTGGTGATGGCCTCGGTGCTGGTAGTGGCTGCAGTGGTAGTGGTGGCTGCAGTAGTGGTGGTGATGGTGGTGGTGGTGGTGGTGGTGGTGGTGGTGGTGGTGGTGGTGGTGGTGGTGGTGGTGGTGGTGGTGGTGGTGGTGGTGGTGGTGGTGGTGGTGGTGGTGGTGGTGGTGGTAGTGGTGTTGGTGGTAGCTGCAGTGGTAGTGGCTGTGGTGGTGGTGGTGGTGGTGGTGGTGGTGGCTGCAGTGGTAGTGACAGTGGAGGGAGTGGATGGAGTGGTGGCAGTGGTGGCCACAGTGGAGCTGGTGGTGACTGCTGTGGTGGTAGTGGTGGTGACTGTCTAGGTGGTGGTGGTAATGGCTGTTGTGGAGGTAGTGGCTGCAGTGGTGGTGGTGGTGGTGGTGGTGGTGGTGGTGGTGGTGGCTACTGATGAGGTGGCTGCAGTAGTGGTGGCTGGTATGGTGGTGGAGTCAAGGTTTATAACAGCAGTGGTAGTGGTTATGCATGCTTTGAAATTGATGGTGTCACTGTGTGCTGCTGTACTGTTGTTGATTGATATAGACGTGATGCTGGTTTTGGGTTGTTGGTTACAGATGAGATGGAGATATTGGGTGCAGTTGTTGGTGTGCAAAGGGAGTTCAATGGTACTGGAAGGTGGCTGTTTTTCTTTAGGAAGGTGGGAAGGAAAGCTCAATATATATCTAGGGCAGTAGCTTGTATCAATTACGTCATCATCCAGTGTCGAGTCGAGAGCCAGACTTTGTTCCGCACTTCGAAAGTCACGTCCTTTCCCCCAGCGTATTTTGATTCCCAATATCCCTCACATCCTCTTTTCGTGTCTCTTCCCAACATCTTCACTTCCGCCCTTACCACTACCCCACTTGTACTCGGTGGTAAGGCATATCTTGCTAGTCTTCCACGTATTTGGTGTAGAATTCTCTCCCTACTCCAGATATTGTCGGTGGCTCTTTGATCCAGACGTGGCCATAGGGTTAGGTAAGGATAGTGGGAATTTTGGTGTAAGGTGAGTGCAACTCATTTAATAGGAATATTGATTCCCCAACCATTATGGAAATTCACACAATTGTGTTATTTCGATACCTTCAACACTGTTTGTTATTGTCCACTAAATGGATCTCCATTGTTTCCAGTCATCGTTGCCCTCTTGTCTTTCCCATCATTTTTTGGACAGATTGTCTGCTGGCACCAGATGTGCTGCATTTCATGGGTTTACTAGCTCCTTACACTCTACCTTAACCCTCGCCTGTACCCACAATCATGTCCCCCAGTCCTTCCTCCTAAGTAAATATATCGACGTTCCTGCTATACATTGCTGGCCTGCTACAGCCTCTACCTCAAAATCTTTTCAATTCTATGCGATCTCCTGGGGAGTGATATTATATGTGGTAATTTGTTGTATACCGTATATGATGTGGTTGCAAGTGCAGATTATCTGGAGTTCACTACTATCTATCCAGCCTGCTTGCACAGCTCCATCTAGCTCTGGCAGTCAATAACTTCCCAAGCTTTGAGTAATAACTGTGACACAGTATGGTTCTTACATTCTAGCATCCAGTTTGGTGCTGTGAGACTGCACTATGTTGGTTTGATGCCGAAGTGCCAAATCCCCAATTGGGAGGTCTTCAGCTTGGAGGTTAGCTGCATGGTTTCAGTAACGTTTCTTGGCATCTCTCAACTCCTTTAGGCGGTGTATGGGAGCATCAATATCTTCATGCCATCGTTCCATCTACTTTGCCCTCGTAGCTAGCAGTGACACAGTATCACTGAGTCCATGGGTCTCATTGGCAGTATTCCATCATAGGTTCTCGAGCTCTATTGGAAAGAGTGCATCTTGAATAAACATATGGCAGATGTGCGATTACGAAGTCGTATGTGTGATGGTGATCATGTCGACTCTGAGCATCCCAGGGTTGCAGTCAGTCCACATCTCTTTCAGTTCATTGCAGCAGCCCATGAGTTTGGATAGGACATCTACAGGCAGTGTGTATCTATGCTTGATTACTCTCTCAGATGCAGTAGGGTACAAGGTTGAAGTGATCTTCCTGATAGTGCAACATTTGAGGAGGAGGTCAGTTAATTTTTTTTTCCCTACTTCTCTGCTGACTACCACACTTTCCGGAGTTCTGGACAAACAAAGTAGCTCCTGATAAATAAAGTCTGCTATCTTCTCCGATGTATGCTGTTCTAGTTATCTTGTCTCTACCTACCTGGTGAGATATTACATCGCTATCACCAGAACCTGCTACCTGTCCACCAATTTGGACATGTATGAAATATCCATTCCCATTAGCTGCCATAGGCTATTAACAGTTAGGCTCTTCAGTGGTTCATCATATCAGACAGACACTCCATTTGTGCACTGCGTGTATGTTGTTACCCAGTCTTTGAGATTTCGGTATATTTTGGGCCACTAATACTGCTCAACAACCATTCGTAACATTGCTTCCCTCCTGTGGTACCCACTTAGACCATTTGCATCGTTCATTGCTTTCCATTTCTTTGCAGTGCGCAGCTACACCAGTGCCAGCTGTATATTGGATATTCTCCTGGGGTACAGTACTCTGTCTGAAAAGAAGTGTTTTGTAGCTTCCTGGTGAAATTGCTGCATTTCCATTGTAATTATTCCTTCTGGCCACCTCAGCTTCCCCAGAAATTCACCTATCTTCTTCCATTCCCCCCTATATTCCTCTGTTAGTTGTAACCCAATAACCGGCTCGTATGTTTATTCCTTCCTCTTTCTTTCTGGCCATTACCCTACCGATACTCCCCATATATTCGTTTGAATTGTTTCCTCTAGATCTTTCTCCACTTCTGGCTTGGACTCCCTTTCGCATTGTGGTCACCACCAGAGCCCATCATGACCTCCATTCATTCTCACTGCAATGTATTGCATGTTGATATCAATCGGCTAAATCCATGTAATGCAGCTGGTGACTAGTGTTGCAGGCAGGTTGTTGGCTAGTAAGTTTAGTTGATGTGCTAATGTATTAGTAGCTGTCTCAACAAGAGATTGAACCCTATAGACATAGTTGCAAAACTTCTTGAGTGCTTTCATCAGTCCACAGTACTCATGTTTTCCCACATCATATCTCTTTGCAGCCTTGTTGCACAGTCTCAATCCATAGCGATACTAGTGCCTGCCCTGATTTTTATCTTCCTGCTGTAAGATTGGCCCTCACCCTGGTCAGCTGGCATCCACTCCCATGACTATTTGCTTGATACCATTGCTGATGTCTAATATTTTCATCACAGGCGCATTGCAGAGAGCATTCTGCAAGATCACCATAGCTTTCTTTTCTTTAGCCTCCCATGGAAAATCACAATCCTTCTGGAAGATCCAGAACAGGAGGCCAGCCATTATTGCATGCATGAGGATTCATATTAAACAGCATGTACCAAGTCTCAGATATATGCTGCACTTGGTATAGTTCTCGGACCTGGGCTAATTCCACACCATGTTGACCATTCACCCTTACAGCCACCTTATCACTGCTCCATAGACCAACCGGACTATTTTTACTTTATTTCCACACCAGTTGGATATCTCTCTGGAAATGGTATCTCCAGATTTCTTCACACAGGCACGTGCATTTGCAAGGTGCTGGAGAAGTTCCATTACCAATCTTCAAACTGCAGGCAGTCTATCTACCTCCCCTTCTCTGTATTGAATCATTCGGCCTTTTACCCCATCATTGTTGACAAATATTTCCATGATTGATTCGAGGTGGGTATTGAGTATATTCCGACATACTCTGACAGATGCTGATACCAAGTTTGTAGCTCTCTGTACCAGTCTGGTTGGGTGATACATGCTGAAGGTTGTCTGAAAGGCCATATAGTCCTGGCATTCCTCGTGGAACACTTTCTGGTTCTACTCTGAGTGCAGTCAACCATTGAAGATATCAATAGCCCAGAGAAGACTTTGGAATACTCTTGGATGTTGGGGAGTCACCCAGCTTCATCCAGCATCAGCCAACTTGCACACATGGCAGAGATGATGAAGCGGTACATAACATTCTTGTTTGAAAATACGGAGGCAGCATTAATGATCGTTAGTGGTAGCAATGGTTGCGGGTTACCCGGATGCGGCCCGTGCTGGAACTGAACAAGAGGCCTCAGTCCGGGTTAGGCACAGCTGAGGAACGAGACCTGGTAATCCGCGCCGGGTTGTAACCTGGACAAGACATAAAACCACAGGTCTGTGGCCGGGTTGGAGCAGGACCACAGATCCATTTTGCAGTGTTTACAACTTTAGCTCCAATTGAGTATCGGAGTTGTGATTGTATTGTGACATGATCACTATATAGATTGTGTAGAGTTAGCAGCTCTTTCACCTCCCGCTTTCAGATTTTCGATCCCATCAATATTCGCGGAATTGCCGGGAAATAACACGAAATTCGATGTGAAATTCGCCGGTTTTCACTAGTGACTCAATGAATATTGGGTGGATTGCCAATGGGACAGTGGGAGGTGAATGAGCGGCTAAAACTGCACAATCTATGTATTCATCATGTCATGCTACGATCAGAACTCAGATACTTAATTGGAGCGAAAGCTTTGAGGTGTACCTGGTCGGTTTTTGGTGGCAAAACTGGCCCAGTTGCAATGGTCCAGGTTTTCGTGTGGGAAAACCAGGTGCAACGGTCCGGAACCGAACAGTGATTTTGGACCCATTGATAACACTAATATTGGGGCTCCAAGTGGGCCGAAATGCATCATATAAAACCCACTCTTCTACAATCTCTTTTCCAACGGGCATGACATTCTTCGGTTTGCAGAATACACAATTTACCCAGACTGTGTACCAGTTTCCAGCTGGATGAAATGAAGTGAGTCGACCTCATCACAAACTGATCCCGACTCCTGCGATATCCATCGAAGAATAAAATCGCTGTTCTATAGCATGCCCAGGAGGACTCTCTTTTATTCAGCCAGGCAATACTTCCTACCTGCAGCTCTCGTACTCTCCGAAGCGTCAACTTTCCACCTCTAGCTCCATGGGAGAACATGGGGATACACTACTGGTCTCATTGGCCTGTTATTGGTATGGCCCAGGCGATAGCTCTTCCTCTCTAGTCAAGTCCAGCATCTGGTCTACTTCCATCTGATAATGTAACAGGCTTCACTTTCTGGGGAACACATTTGCAATAGGCACACACCCAGGTGACTTGGTTGCTTTTATCTCTGTTGCACTATGCCGAGTCAAGGTACAAGGAAAAGGATTGTATTGGACTAATATCCTGACCAATGCTATATTTAGAAATCCAGGTTAAGGTTGTCAATTCTCTCCTGGTTACCATCTTGTGATTTACCAGAGCTTCATCTCCCATCGACTCCTCCTCTGCTACCATCCTCATATCCATCTCTAGTACCAGCACTTCCTCCACTTCCCATTCATCTTCCCTGTTCACACCTCTTCCCAACTGTTTCCTCAATGCCTTCTACAGCCCCTCTGTTGTCACCGACTATTTCCCTTCTTCCTTTAATAATCCCAGGGCATCCTGGTAGTATATACCTTTCACAGTGTATGCAAACACCCCCTTCGAATCAATCGAGCTATTTTTGTCTCCTTTGTTACTATTGAAGGACTTTGTTTTCCATTCTTTCTTCTCAGAATAGTCCAACCTCTTCCATTTGTAGTATTGGGCCCCATCCTTTCCAGTTGTGGTTACATTAAATATGCATATAGGTTTCTCGAGCTGTGGGCAAATCAATCACTTTTGACTGCAAGACAGGGAGCAACTAGCATCACCTGCTCTGATCCATCAATTGTGGAGATGGTGATCTTGCAACTGCCATTATCCTGATTCCTCTTACACTTTTAAGTGTATCTGTCCCAGGGGCAGTCCAAGATAACCTGTTCAGATCATGGATTTGATAAACAGACATGCATGCAAATGATGATACCATGGATGTTGATTGGTACACATTGCCCCTCATTTGTCACATCAGACTGAATGGCCTCAGCAGTGATCATATTCCAGTGAGTACATTTCCACCTGATGTCCAACTCCCTGACCACCTTTTCACTCACCACACCGATTTCTGACTCATCAATGATGTTTATGGAAACTTCATATTCATGTATATCTCCAGAAACAGTGTGACAGGCCCTTGCATATTGGATTTCAATGTATCTGACTTGATCTTTCAGGCTGGAGAAAGCAGAAACATAAACAAATCAGATTTTCTTTTGTGCAGCTGGGGTTCTGGCAGCAACTCATTTGTCATTAGGAACTGAGACTGTTTTAGCAATTGGACGTAGTCAAAACGTTGATTCACTTATTCCATTTTCCTGATGGGCTAGGATAGTGTGATTGAGTTAGCTGCTTCAAAGCACTTTGTAATTTCCAGTATCCAGTACCAGTGCTTGCTTCTGTGCCAATTTCAGAGATTTAGGAGTCATTCGAGTTCTGTTTTTGATGGGGTCTGGCTTGGTTCGTTGCTTGTTGAATGCAACTGCTTCCCAGATAGTTTACTTTTGCAGATTACTAGTATTAATTGAAACCTCTGGAACTTCTTTCTCAATACTTGTCTGCTAATTATCACATCTGAACATGGCATCTGTCCTTTGTCTGTTCTCATCCATAAAGGCATATCCTGTCTGTCTACACATAGCAGCATGCTTTGTTTCTCTCTCTTGCTCATCTGCAAGCTCGTCTCTCTCCTCCTCCATTTCAATTTCTTGCATTTCTTCCTAACTACTTTTGCCTTACACCCAATCTTCTTCTGCATCCTTCTCGCTCAATCCCTCGATACAGTCACTGTCACCATCTTCATTACCTTACTTACTTGCAGATGGATGAGAGTAAGTCCCATCAGTTTCCGAATGCTGTCAAGCGATCCCTAATCGAACAATAGTTATCTGAGCACTAGTACTTGGAAACATGTGAGATCTTGCAGCATGTTGCACCGGAGTTAGCTGTGGCGCAGCCAGAATAGCTTCTTCCTCTCCCTACAGCCATCCTCGAACTTCTTCCCAGGTGTACTGTTGTATTGGTAAAATCATTCTTTCCAGTCGATATCCAGATATCTCCGCTGTATATTCTTCACTTGGTTCGATGGTGAGTTATCCACAGTTATGGTGATGGACAATCCCTTGTTATGGATTGCTTTCCACATCAGAACTGAATGTGTTGATGTATCCTAGCTCATCGCAACCAATACAGGGTCCAAATCCTTGCCACGAATACTGTTAGTAATTGGGTTCCAGTCAGTAGTAGGCTGAACCATGTGACCGGTTGGAGATGGGACATTCTATGGAGTGCTTGGAGGTGGATGTTTAGTTTGGATGGTGTTCACCAAGGCAGTCTGGTAGCCTTCTTATCTGCACTCGTTCACCATGGTCATCTGGATGATCCAAGTCTCTAAGGTCTCTATCATACAGTCTTTTTTCTTATTGATTGAATTTTCCGCTTTCGCAATTCGAACTGCTTCCATGGCGTGTACTAGCACTGGGATTTCTTCAGTCGGAATTGCAGGAATGTTCACCACTACTGGAATCAATCGGAGAGGAATACCAGCCAGGGCTGAAGAAGGAGTGACTACAGATGCCATACGTACACCTTCTGAGTTCGGGAGGTTAAGGGAGTTAGCGATCACACTCTTGTCAGGGACACGATTTTAAAGATTGTCTTAGTTTAAAGTTGAGGGGTCTCTGGGATCTAGTTAGAGTTTCATTACCCCTTTCGCCCTGTAATCTCCTGGGAGGGCCCCAAGACACATGTCCACCTGTGAGTACTCAGCCAAGGTTCAATTGTTGATCATAGCACGGTGTATGATATTGAAGCCAAGGATCAATGTATTTAGTATGATCCTCACATATTCCAGCTGGTCCTTGCATATTTGTTCCACTTGCCATGTTGTATACATATAAATTCAAGTATTGGCATGGCAGAAAGCATTTTCCAATTCCTCTTTCAACAGCTTCCAGTAATTATTCAAGTATGAGTTCATGATTTTGATTTCCACAGGGATCATTGTAAATCGGTAGTTCGGAACGGTGCTAATAACATGTCCAGGCACTGGGTCAGTCACAGTGCAAGATAGGAGCCGTTTTATGGTTCCATATCTTGGCAATGACTGCTCCTCTGAAGGCAGGGGTGTCCATTATTTCCGGAAGTCTCATTTGCCTCTTGTTCCCAGTGAAGACGATGGCCAAGGCTTGGATGAATTGTTTTCTGATCATGCACATGGTCAAACAAGAGGTTTGCAGAAGACATGGCATTAGCAGCTGATTCACGGTTGGTGGAAGGTCCCGCTTTGGTGGAGGATTTGATCTTATTTAATGGTCCACTAGTTGAGGAACTGGTAAGGCCACTGGAAAAAGTGCCGGTGGAGGTAGATAAGGTGTGCTCACTTGATATTGTAATCGGTACTGCTGTAGTGCTGTGGAGATTAGATGGTTGTTTAGGTGGTGAATTGGGAGTATTTGGTGGTCTAAGCTAAATTGCTAGTGTGTGAGTTCTTTTGGAAGTGGAGTTGGAGTCAATTGGCATTCTTTTTAAGGTAAGCTCTTTCACTCATTCTTTTCTTACCTCTGCATCACGACCTATCAAAATCTTTTCTAGTAGTTTTCCGGTCAATGCTATATTTCTTGTATTCTATTTCCTGTGGCTTTCTCATGAGCATTCTTTGTAATCTCACAAATAACGACGATTTCATTACTTCATAATCTGTCTGGTCAGTGTCTGCCTTAATGTAGTAGTGATGGTCTGTTTCGATTGCATTACCTTGTCCCAGTATAAGGCCTGCAGATGCTCTTGGTGTTCATTCCTTCAGTTAGGTTGATGCCAGTCTTCCTGGTGGTTAGTGGGTGCCATTGGATTAGTGTTCGTCACAGAATCAGATAGGTGCCTGTTGACATGGTGTTAGCGTGGTGCCTTTCGTCACGCTGTTACATTAGTGCCTTTTGTTATAGTCTCAGGTCAGTGCCTTTTGTTACAGTATTAGGTTGGTGCATTTTGTCAAAGTGTTTCGTGAGTGGCTGTTGTCATGGTGTTAGATTGGTGTCTTTTGTCTCAGTGGTATGTTGGTGCCCTGATCTGGGAATTTATCTCTGTACAAAGTTGGTACCTTTTTCGACAGTGATGTCAATGTACTTGGCTAAATGCACCTGGCTTCCCAATCTAACTTTGTTAGTACAGCCCTTGGGAATGCCGTTATTTACTTTGGTATTTGCTCCACTCGCACCGTAGTTATTCTCCATTTGTTGCTTGTCTTCATATTTTCCTGTATTTGCTTGTGGGGGTCATTCACACCATTCTGTATTTAGCTTTCCAAACTAGAATCTATGCTTGCGCTCCATTTGTGCTGAAACAGCAGAGCTAGAAGGCCGAGAGAATTGGGTTTGCACTCAGCTGCACCTTGTATAGTATTTAAAGAGAATTCATAGAAAAGAGCAGTTCTGGTTTAAAGACAATTGGCAGGGGGTGAGAGGAGATGATAGAATACATAACTGTGAGGAACGACACAAAGTGTGTTCATCTACAAAAACTTGACACCAGTGTATAGGACCAACAGCTTGAATGAATAGAATGTATATTGTGTTGTCTTGTAACATAATGGCTACCTACCCTGGGGTTTTCCAAGTATCAATTCACTCAGTCTGCCAGACCAATTCCATCATCCCGGTATCTCCATGTGCCCCCAACTGACTTCCCCTCCCAGGGTGAACAGTGGTGGTGGTGAGAAATGTGTCTTTCCGCCACACCGTACAATGACTGCATAATGTTAATATACGATTCAGCAATATATTATTAACCTTCGTATCCAATACATGCTGATTGCTCGTTGATGTAGCAGGCAAGGGAGCACTGATTCCCATGAATAAAATATAACCTGCTGTATTGTTGACCTGATAGCTGCAATTATGTAAACATTGCGCAGTTGAATTGTAGTTGACTTTCATATTATTGAATCCAATCAAGTATCTCTCCGATTGTTGTCTGTTCATGAGAGTTTGCTGTAAACATTGCATAGTTAACCTACTAATTTTCTAGTGTTAGCAAAGGGTCCGGGTAACCTGCCAGGGGTTCAGGTTGGGACTTCAAAAATGGTTTGGTTTGTTTACACACCTGTCCAAAAACCTGATCAGCTGCTTCTTGGCGAGCTAAATTGGTATACGTACCGGTCAAACTGGGGGTTTTGAAAGGTTTCGCCAGAGTCATTAGTTCAAATCTGAGGTTCTGGTTTTTGGGTATTTGTATTTCTGGTCGCATTCAGACAACCTACTGTTCATCACAAAATGTTGACTTTGGTATGTCATTGTCTTTTTTGAATATATTTGCTGCCTTTATAAGCAAAAACAAGAGAGATACAGTCCCTGCCCCATCTTGAAAATGAGAGTCAACAGAGCGTCAATGATTTTTGGTGCTGTATTTTGGCGGCGATTGGATGCAGTCATTCATAAATGAGGTATAGGCCGCATGTATAAGCAAAAGTGATAGTGACACGTACCCAGCCCTAATCTGAAAATGAGTATCACTGTAGCGTAAATGAGTTCTGGTCTTGCAACATGGTTAATCTGAGTGGTGAGTGGTTGCGGACATTCATCAATGAGGTATAGGCCGCCTTTACATGCAAAAGAGAAAGGGACATGCTTCCTGTCCCATTTTGAAAATAAGGGTCAAAAGAGAGTCAACTATTTTTGGTCTTGTAAGTCAGATAATTAATCAGAGACTTGGTCATTGAAATGCATAATGAAAGTATTGGCCGCTGCAATGGGCAACAATGGTAGCTATGACATAGCTACTATTTCCGAAAAATGAACGTCACTGGAGGGTCAACTATGTTTGGTCTTGTAGGTCAGGAAATTGAAATGTAATTTGGTCGTTGTTATACATAATCAACGGATTGGCCGGCTTTACAAGTCAAAGAGAAGGTAACACATTCTGTAACCCATGTTAAAAATGAGTGTCAATGGAGCGTCAACAATTCTTGGCCTTGCATCATAATTCATCAAAGTGTGTTGTAACCGTGATTGTCTACATTCGACGTTTTGACCAGGTTTATAGGCTAAAATCCTCACAAACACTTCATTGCAGCTTTGAATATTAATTATGTTGTGATTGTACGGGAGGCTGTCGCAGGATCATCTCTTGCTTATCTGCCTATAAAGGCTGCCAACTCCTTGTGCATAGATGTCTGTGATCCAGTACCAGTTGGATTACACAAGATGCACGAATGAAATTCGTTGACGCGCTGTTGACGGTCATTTTCAGGATGTGGTAGGGAGCATGTCACGTTGTATTCAGCCTAAGAAGGCAGCCAATACTTTGATCATGTAGAACAGCGACTAAGGCACATTATAAATACCTGACTTACACAACCAGAATTCGGTGACTCTCCATTGACGTACATTTTGCCATGGGCATATCTGCAAAATGCAACCAGTCGATTTGGCGTAGTGTATCAGTAATGGTGTTTTGGCAGCCATTCCACTATCTTCATGTACATTTTCCTCTATCACTGCATTGTTCTTTAATAATGGATCCAAATATATCCTTCAAAATATACTTTAAAGTGTCCTTTGATTGTAGATGATCATACTCCAACATTCTGTCCCTTTCGATCAGTGCTCGTCTTTACTATCAGTTTTGCTCAGTAGGTTGCTCTTGTCTGCAAAATGGATGTCAGCTGCATTAGTACCCAGCAGATAGTGTACCAGCCAGTGGATGTTTCTTCATCAGTTAGCAAATCTGGAATATAATCTGTATTGCGCTTGCAATCCTTGGCCCTTGGGAGATAAATCAAGATTCAAAAATTGAACATTGGGAAGAGCAGTATATATATACTCATATCCGGGTGGCACACCTTCAATTTCGGAACTTGTGGCTCACTCAATGTCACCAGGTGGCACAGGTGGTATTCCACTTGAAAGTGGAGCCTGTTATGGGGCAGGTGCATTCATACCTGTGTACCTTGAGTGTACCTGCGGATTCATGACTGTGCCATTTTGGCATGCAAGGCAGCCATCTGTTTGATTACCACGAAACATTGCCGGGTGTCCTTCTATTGCAGCCTTCTCCTTTCTATGCCCAGGAAACTGAACTTCACACTTCTTCTCTTCTCAGACTACAGCCCAAGGTGTCTCGATCAGGTATTGTGTTTTTTTTTTTTGTTTAATTCATATTGTATCCACTCTAATTGGAGTATGACAAAGCTATCCATTTTACCCCGATACTCAGTGGTGTGAGCCTGATATGTCCGCCAAGCCCTCCTCTCGGTGTAATGTACCATTTTTACCTCCTTCCCCCCACTGCATTAAATTAATTGGCCCCCCTTTCCTAGACATAACCTGCACATCCCATTATCTGACCACCACCACTGACAAAATCCTCGCTCACACTCAGTCCAGGGTCTGATTGATGATATCGCAATGGAATACCGCAACCGCTTACATGAGTGGAACATTTTTGGACGTCTGGAAATGAATCGTCCTTAGGTTATACTGGGAGCGCTGACCATCGTCGGGGTGGGCAGGAATGAGGGGGCGGAAGGGTCATGTTATCGTAAGGCCACTCTTGTAGTATGTCCTCATGGTGCCCGAGACGCAGGTCATGTCCATCATAGCCGGTTCAAATAGCTTGTATGGAGCATGTATCCCAGCACTCATGTCTGGGGGGGTTTTTTAGGCAGCTGCTTGACAGAACTTCACTGATACTGTGCTGATGGGCCATTTCCGCACCTCACTAACTGTTATATCCACACGCATATCATAGCCTTCAATAACTGGCGTAAAACGTCGAATGGCGAGTTGCTGGGTTGACTACCAGTCAATGTCGATGGTGAGTGGTAAAGAGAACTTTAAAACGCGGAGATACACTTGCAATAGCAAGCGGACACAGACAAAAGGTATGGAGTGAAGGCAAAGGAAAACCCCTCTCCCCCCCAAAAAGGGCAAAGCTTGGCAAAACCAGGTGCTGAGTGTAGTTGTGGAAGATATGTTCAGGTCTTGTGTTTCTGCTATTGTGGGGTGCCAAAACCCACCTTTGGCCATTTTTGCCATGATTAAGATAAGACGCATGCCAGACTGTTCTAGTGGTACCCGATCTGCTTCCCATGCCACAGTAGGTGACTTGTTGAAAACGTAGAAGAAATGGGTAGCTGCTTCTAAAAATGGGATTTGGGTATTACCTCTACGATATAGGACTCTGTCCCCTCCTCTGAGGCATTTATTACCTTTTTTGTCCAATTTTGGGGATGCTTACCAAGAAATTCGCCTGCAAAATCCAACATCTGAAATCATAACAATGTTCAATTTAGTGGACTGTGCAGACAAATATCTTGGTTGACCATGGATGTTTTCCAATACTGAGAGCAATAAATTAATCGCATAGCTCTCTATGTACACCAGTTGCGTATTATATTGTCTGTTGATGTCCGTCTACCTCGGTAAGGATTTACTCACTTCCAACCACATGCTGGTTCTTGATCGTGCCACTTCCAGTGTTATGGACCATTTTGACACGTGCGTTCTGGGTCATATTTTTGGTGGCTGTATTGGCAGCATCACGGTGGACCAACTTTTGTCTGTGTTGTTGCTCTGTCCCAATCAGTGGCACATTGGATGAAGCGCCTGTCAGTCAGCTTGATTGGAATCCTGTCCTACATTGCTGCGGTGTTTCTGGAGCTATGACTTTCTGTTGTGGAAAAGGTGAGGAAGATGATAACGAAAAGAAGTGGAAAGTCCTGAGAAATATATAGTTAGCTTCAAGTGAAAATTGAATCAGCAACAGCCAACTTGCACAATCTGCTCAAGATGAATCCTACTGTGTATAGCACCATATTGCACACATTTCGTACGGTCCCGCAATTTGGAGTAAGTCGGTCCAATGTTGTTTGTTTGTTTACAGTGCTAAATTGTGGTAAACTACAGCTGAAATCTCATGTTTGATACATATTAAAAGGACATTCTTCAACGGAAACGACATCTGGTGATGTTTGTCTCAAGACATCCCCGGCATCGTACATGAAACAGATGTTAACTATCAAGTCATGTGGTACTATTAGCATTACTACTTCCAATGTAGTAATGGGCAAAATGCAGATTTTGATTTGTTCAAGTTGATCAAATGTACCAACCTTGACATAAAAGATGTATCTTGCCTCCATGTGGTCCACATCATGCAACATCCAACATCTCCCCCAAGAAAAAAGTCAACACAAGATACAATATTCAATACATTAAAAAATAACCATTTGCCACTTCTGGGGGGCAAATATGGTAAATCAACAAAGTAATCTACATGACAATGTCATCAAGCAAATGAAGGCAAGAGCGGCTTGGAGGAAGAAAGGATGCGAGCAATGGGAGCATTGCACAGCTTACAATCAAAACAGAAGCTTTCGGCGGAGAAAAGACAAGAAACGTACTATTTAAATACCAAAGAGAAAGATCACTGGATCGAGGATTCCGTGGATAGAGAAACCACTCTGGCGAGAAAGCAATTATACAACAGCAGGAAGATATGAGAAATGCTGAAAAAGCGGGATCAACAACCAGAAAGTCCGAAAAAACATTTCACAAGATGTCAAAAGCTATCGGAGACTGTCTAAGCAATCTTGCAAGTTCCAATGATGAGCAGGATGGGGAAGATGAGGAAGGTGATAAAGAACATACGGAGCTGGCCAAGCTGAGCGAAGATGACGTACCGGGCTGGGTGATGGGCACAATGTCCATAATGGTACAGCAGACCAGGGAGAGTTTTTGGCCAAAACAGATCAGGCCAGATGAATTGACGCAACTGTAATGGGCAGACACGGCCAACTTGTTCTGTGAGAGAGATATGAAGTATGGGACGGCTGAATTGCAGGTTCCAGCAGTTGTTCCACCCCAAACAGACAAGGTTGCAGCCGCACATGCACCAACAACATTTGGAGTACTGATCCATACTTGTTAGGGGTTCTCTCCTATCAGTGTAATGGTACTTAGTTACCATGCGGTATGCTCTTTAGCGGGGGCATGCTAATCACGTCTTGATTGGGCAAGCGCAGGTTTGGCGGATTCATTGAAGGCAAAATGCTATGGCAGCTGATTTGATGATGCAACTACTAACCAGATCGAAAGGACTGAGTCCTGCCGAGCGGTAGTTCTCAACCAGATTCATTTTCAGATACTATGTGGTTGCACAGTACGTGCACGGCAGTTGTGCTAGTAAAGGACTCTCTGGTTCCCAAGTCTCTTGGGTGCAGGGCACGTCCGGGTTGATGTTGAAACCGGTAATGCGGAGAACCTAAGCACATATGACTGAGACAATATGGTGTTGGCTTAAGCCAAAAGCGGACATCCGGCATTGAGTTGAGGAGCAGGATCTGCAATGCTTAATCAATGAGTTGATTAACGCGCCCCCTGTTCTACGTTGGCACAGCAGTGGATAATAACCACGTATATACTGTGAGTTATTAAACTCGGGATGACTTTAATAACACAGACGCGAATGAACATTGTTCCGGGCATTCCAACTACCGATCGTCGACGTTTGCAAGATGTCAAAGTTGAAGTTATGGTCTGATTTATGAGCCGATATGATATCATACATGAACACGATAACCAAAGGGACGTGTCGCCATCGCTAGTCGAGGCATGGGCATCGGGCCGTAAGACGCTTAGATACGTAGCTATTATTTGAGAGATTAAATCATAGTTCCAGTTGGAGTAAGCCAAGGGACTATAAAGAGATCAAATTGTTCCCGCAATGAAGAAGGACAAGCTGGAACAGCTAGAGAGAGAAAACGATACCTACCAGCAGAGAATTATCCTTATTTATTATTGCATTTTTATGATACCTATACCTATTATATCTATACCTAGAATCCATTAGCTTTGTGTAGCGGCAGCCCCGTACCATTGTTATCCTGAGTAGCTTCTGACGATAACCTTTCAGAATGATAACGACGTCATAGTATACGCTTTCGAGAAAATTATATCTTACGCTAGGAAATCCCAACAGATATTCGTGGCTCAGTGTGTTTGGTGACTGGCGTCAGTAATCGGACTAGAGTTAGGATTGATTACCCATATCGACAATATTCAAGGCAGAGAATATCAAGCGGACCCAATCCAGCCATCGAATCTCCAGGAGACTCAGCATACGATACCACTTAAAGCTCCGGATATGGTTCAGGAACGACAAGAGGATAGCGACCCCAATCGGGCAGATCGAGTGCTTAAGGAGTGCGAAGAATTCCTACAAGACTCCAGAAGACTGTGAGAGCTGGAAAAGCTTAAAACTACGGGGAAACCCAAGACCGGATGATTCAACCCTTTGGCGGTTACGAAGCAGCAACTTAGGGTCACTAAGAAAAAGCTACATCCAGAGCAGTTCAAACAGCCGCGAAGACCAAGGCTAAGAATTATACTAAAACGGACGCGATCGACTTGGACGAGATTCAAAGAAGGAAGTCGGCAGGAGAGTGTTTACGCTGTGCCTGGCCTCCCGATAGAAAGGGTACGCATAGGGTTAAGGATTGTATACGACCTATTAAGTTAGATAAGGGAACTGCCTCTTATCCTAAGGTGAGGCAATACCTTAAGCGGGATACCCCAAGCCCGGAGACTAGCAGTAGTGATACTTCCGAGGGCAAAGAATAAGGGATAGGATCTACGGCCGTGGACCTAGGACTTATCTAGTATCAGCGGATACTTACTGAAGTTACTTAGGGTATACACCTCCGTAACAATACTCCTGATATTGTCCCCGGATACTCGCAATTTCCGCAAGGGACTCCTCGACCAGGAAGTAGGTAAATGACGCAGTGTTCCGAGAAACCACAGTCACACAAATGCATAGAATCTCTCCCATCCTACACAGCGCCAGATTTGTCACCAATCAAGAACCCCAAGCTGGTTGAACCTGTAAGCTTGTACCACCGCATATATCGTCCCTTGCTAATTACCATACAGAAGTCGGATTCCGATGTAGAAATGGTGAACGCTCTGGCATTGCCGGAGGAATGCACAGTGAAATAGTGTTTTTTGATGATGTATCACTATGGAAACCAATTCATATACCGATTTTGCTACGTATCAGCTTGTTCCGGATATCCGTGACCACATTGTAAGACATGATAATTTGTCAGTGCATGTGCAAAGGTCGTACCGGCCATGCAAATGTTCTAGACTTCTAATCAGATTGATAGACTACCAACAACCTTGATATCATCTTGTCTGTTATGGTTAAGTGGGCCAGCAAAAACTAAATTAGAGGCGAAAGTTACTAACAAAATTTAAGTTAGTGATATCTTATGAGTCATAGAGGAAGCGGCCAATGCACAATGGGAATCCACATGAATGACGACTGACATGCTGCATCAATCAATGCATTCAACTGCAAAACTCTCCTCACAGACCTGGTGCACATGGTGGAAATCGTGAAAATTGCTTATGGTATGTCATGAAAATTGAGGAGAAGAAGATGGATAAGTAAACGTGAGGGAGTTGGGCTATATATATCAAAAACTTGTGCATGCATTTATATAACGTAAATTGCTGGCTGATAGCACTGAAACGCAATGAAGCAACTTCTTTTATTGCTTAGATAACTTGAATAGTGTTGGCTCAGAAACTCAGAGGCCTCAAAGATTTTGAATGCCAATGATTATAAATCGAAATGATATATTAGCTGTCAATAATCACGGTATCCATTTTGCATATAGTTGTTGAGCATCCAATGACTGTTGGTATGACTTTGAGGTTAGCATCAACAGAGTATCAATGATTTTTAGTATTCCCCTTTGGCTATCAAAGGGCTGCATAGTCAAATCATTCCAAAGAGGATGTATTCGCCATCATTATCAGGAAAAAGGTAAGTGATATGCTAGTTGCACCATCCAAGAAATGATTGTCAACGGAGTGTCAAAGCTTTTTGAGCTTGCATCTTTGACAATCTCTAAGCGGTGCAATGCCACAAACCCATAATGGCTGTAGTTGCCGCCTTTATGCGCAAAAATACTAGTTACAATATCACCACCGCCTCCTAGAAATGAGCATCAACGGAGGGTCAACGATTTTTTGTCTTGCATCTTGGATAATTACTCAGCTATGCAACAGCAGTAACCCACAATCAAAGTATTGGCTGCCTTTATGGGGAAAAATGCTAGTCACAATATCACTACTACCTTCTAGAAATGAGCGTCAATGAATCATCAATTATTTTTGTCTTGCATCTTGGATTATCACATGGCTATGCAGTAGTGTAAACCCATAATCAAAGTATCAGCCACCTTTATGAGCAAAGATGTGATTGATGATATCGCTACTACCTCATAAAAATAAGCATCAACCAAGCGTCAACGACTTTGATTTTGCATCTTGGATAATCAAATGGCTAGACAATGGTGTTAACCCATATTCAAAGTATCCGCCACATTTATGGGCCAAAATCCTAGTGACGATATCGCTACTGTCTCCTGAAAATGAGCATCAACAGAGTGTCAATGATTTTTTGTGATGCATCCAGGAAAATCAAAGGGCTATGCAACAGTGTAAAGCCATAATCGTACTCTCTGCCGCCTGTATGGGCCAAAATACTAGTGACGATATTGCATCTGCCTCTTAAAAATCAGGGCCAACGGAGCGTCATCAGTTTTTAATGGGGCTCAGTAAGCTACATGACAATGAACTGCGCTGCATTGTTTCTACATTGTGTTATTAACAGTCAGTCTTCTCAACTTATCTTTGAATACAGCTGCACAAATATGCATGCAATGTCATACAGATAAGACATTTTTCTCGATTGTAGCTATAACTGCAATATTTAAGAAACAGCTTTCTAATTGAATATAACATAACTTTTGACAGTCTCTCGAGTCGAATCATGCAGCTATCAATTGCTTTCCGCAAGGTCAGATTCAAAATCTCTAAATACCTCCCAACATGAGGTGATGATTTCTTCCAAAAATGAATGTGTCTATATTTGTGATTTGAGCAACCATACTTTACAAATCATATTTGATGCTTGGTGGGCTTCTATGAACATAGAATCAAAGCGTTTTAGTGCTTGGAATATGTCCAGATGTGCGCCGTTGTGGTGATTCTACTTGTACTACGGAATGGAGGAGACCAGCAGCCCTCGCATCATATGTATCCTTTTTCACCAAGTTCTTTGCCCTCTATCAGAACATGGGACCTGCTCAATTGGTAAACACTTGCTGACAATACTGCCCATCATTAAGTTAACCAAATTCACAGAGTCAGAAGTTTCCAAATTGAGTAGTTCCAAGGTCGATAAAACAGCTTTGGCAATACTGAAGAGGCAAAGAAGTTGAGGTATTACAATTGTAAGTTTGCAAAGGAAATACATATTTGACATTTAGGTTTTACCGATATTAACTGAATTGACACACAAAATGCCCCAAACTGGCAGAGAAGAATTATCAAACTGCCGAGTATCACCAAGACACCTGGAATCGCTACTTCATGTTAACATTTCTTTCTGCTCAGATTCCATCGAATGCTATATTAAACCAAGAGCTACAACAGTTATATAATGCATTACGAAGCAAGTTGATTCTACTGGCCGCCTGCACTGTGGGCGTCATTTGTTGGAGGGAATACACACTGACAGTGGATGCAATTAAGAAGCAATTGCTGTCAATAATTAAAGTTAGTTTAGATTTAGATGGGTGGACATCCACGAACATATTAGCCATAACTTTGGTTATTGGTTATCATATCGTTTGAAATTGGGCCTTGCGAGAAGTAGAACTTGCATTGAGTGAGTTTAATGTCCTATTCTGTTCTGATTTCGGAAGCTAAATACAAATAATTGGTCAAGGGTTATTATACTGTAGCAAGGCAAGCCGGGTATTTGAAGGATGGTCTTGATCAATTTGAGTTTGGCGACGGCCATCGACTTCAAATTACGACTGATACTGATTTCTCAAATTACTTGATAACTCCATCAGCAAAATGTAAGTTGGTCCGGAAACCACATGCAAACCTCCCAGACACTCCGGTCGACTGCACCAGAGCTTCTAAGTACTTCCAGATGCTCCTAGGCCCCTCTGGAGCTAAGCAAAGAGCTCTGAGATTCTACAAGAGCATGCTCAGGTGCTCTATATAGGATAGTCAAATTTCAGAGCAGCTGCGATTACTGCGCAGGTCAGCGGAAGACTTCAAAAGCAGCTGAGATCACTGCGGTGGCCTGCAGGAGACTTGGTGCCGGGAGACTTCGAAAGCAGCTCAGAGCTCTGTACAGATCTGTCGGAGACTCGGTGCCGTATTCTCACAGCAGTTGTTCTTATGGTTCCATAACCACAAGGCATTTCATCTATCATATTTGTCTGTGTTACAGTCTCAAGCTTCGCTACATCATATTATGGTATGTATTATGTATCTAAATCTCTCTATATATATATAGTGTCAATCTAGATGCACACAGTACTCGAGCGTAATTGGAGAAGCACCTGGAGACACCAATTGACAGAGCTAAGAGATGCCCTTGGAGGCCATTGTGCTGAGAAAATCCATTTCTCACCACCACCACCGCCATTCAGTTTGCCAGGGAGAAGCCGGCTGGGGGTATTCAGCAATACAGAGACAATGGAGACAGACTGAGTGACGACTAGGGGGCGTAGTAAGATACAGGTGAGCATATAGACATCTCATTATATGAAATAGATAGTCTATCTTTCCCAGCACATAGTCCCACACTCTCTTGCTGAAGTTTCATGGATCCATGCAATTTGTGTGGTTCCTCACGCACTCTTGTCAAGCATTCATAGATCCATGCAATTTGGGTGGTTTCTAACGGCCGGATACCCCTTCCTATCCTCTCACCCACTCTTTCTATGCTACTCGAGCACGAACTGCTCTTTCTCACAAATTCCCTTCAGATGCAAAGAGGGCTCTGCGGTTTCACCACACAGTGATTGTGTGAACTAAGAGATGTGCTTGTAGGCAATGATCGAGCAAGTGTGAAGATACACATGAATGCTGAGAGGGAGTGAACTCAAGAATGCACTTGGAGGCTGTTACCTAGTGAGTTTAGGAATGTACTTGGAGGCCGAGATCGAGTGAACTCAGCGATCCAATTGGAGGCCATGATCAAGCGAGTTTGGAGATTCACTTGGAGGCCGGGATCGAGTGACCTCAGAGATGCACTTCCAGACAGTAATCGAGTAAGTTTGGAGATGCACTTGGAGACGATGATCAATCGAGAATGCTGGAGTGCTTGGAGGCAGTTGATCTGGAGGTGGTTGATTGGGAAGGAGGCGCAATGGAACCTGAGACTCTATGTATTGGTTAACTCGAATTTTTGGGAATGTGGAAAATTGAGTAAAACAAGGTCTGCCAAGAGATAACAGTTGAGACTGGCTGGGAGTGGGAGACAGTCGATGTTGGAATGATGCGGTACTCAGTGTATGCTGTACTCGGTGTTAACTCATGATCATGGCCTGGAGAGATAGAGAGGAATGACTTAACTTTGTGTTCTAAGGTGATGGTAGATGGGAGGACAAGAAAGAGAGAGATGAGAGGACATTGTGGAAATCATCATGAGTAGCTGGGACTTAGAGAATTTTTTGTGCAAGTCGATTTACCATCCCCAATACGATCGGGATGAGTTCTGATCTGGCGGCTAATAACATTGATACAAGCTGTTCCAAACCCAATCAGGCATGTCGTACCCCTGATTTCTCATATCCGCTCATATCATCCATATCATTCCCATCTGCATCCCCAATCTCTCTTGCTCATCCACAACTCAAACATTATTGCAGAACACAATGTGAAGTCATCCCTCTCTATCTCTCCATGATATGATCCTGAGTTAACACTGTGTACAGCATACACTGAGTACAGCATACATAGAATACAGCATACACAGAATACAGCATACACCAAATTCAGCATATACTAAATACAGCATACACCAAATACAGCATACACCAAATACAGCATACACCAAATACAGCATACCCCGCCGAATACAGCATACACCAAATACAGCATATACTGAATACCGCATACACCAAATACAGCATTCACTGAATACCGAATATGGCCAAGATTGTCTGTCTTCCCTTTATTTGCACGATTACAAGTTGACCCCTGAATGTAGCTTCAGCTTCCAGTGCTCCCCCTTTCAAGATCGACCGCCACCAGCCAGCTCTCCATGAGAGCTCAAAGGTACAGTCACATTATTGCATTCCCACAGTTGCCAGTTACTTTAACTAACTGATGAATAGTGACGTACTACCTGGAGTGCCTCCCATCGACCGCCTGCAAGTACTCCTCCAATCTCACTCAATCGCGGCGTCCAAGTGCATCTCCAAATTCGCTCCATTACAGCCTCCAAGTGCATCTCTGAGTTCACTCAATCTCAGCCTTCAAGCGCATCACCAAACTTGCTCAACAACAGCCTCACAGTGCCTCTCTGAGTTCACTCGATCTCGGCCTCCAAGTCCATGCCCAAACTCACTTAATCATGGCCTCCAACTGAATCTCTAAGTTTACTTAATCTCGGTCACTGATTCCATCCCCAAACTCGCACCATTACGGCCTCCTAGTGCATCTCTGAAGTCACTCGATCTTGGCTTCCAAGTGCATCTCCAAACATGCTTGATCATGGCCTCCACGTGCATCTCTGAGTTCACTCAATTGCAATCTTCAGGTGCACCTCGAATTGCTTTCATTCACTGCCTGCAGCCAGTCGAGATAAACCGTGTGTGGATTTGGTAGCTATATAGATACATCGATACATTGATACATAGATGCGAATACAAACTGAATACATATGTTTTAAAAATCGTTGAATGATAAGTTGTAGCTATGATTTCCAGGCGCACCAGTAGCATTCCCAAAGAAGATGTTGTTTTTCCCAGACTGGTCTTCAGTGATTCAAGCTGCTCCCAGGGTTGTCGCCAGCGCTCCCAGACTAGTTGTCGGAACTCCCAGGCTTATTGCCGGCGCACCCAGGCTTGTGTTCCGCGATCCGACGTGTTCCCAAACTTATCACAATCACTCCCATGGTACTCCTGTACCAGTCATCAGAGATCCCAGTAACGCTGATGTTCGGCCAGAAAGCCCTCCTAGTGTCTGATACTCTCGTGATATGGATACTTTTAAGCTTACACTCCACATTCTCTCAGACACTCCAGGAGGCTCCGAGCGACTAAAATTCGTTTTGCTGATGTCGTGAATTACAATCAACCCTCGAGGCCTCCGTAATCTAGTGGCTTTCATTGATAAACCACGTACCATGCCTGGCGCACATCATTCAGCTTGCTTTAGGTGCATTCATCAGCAGTCTGTGTGTAAAATGCTCAACCAAGTCTTGGGAAGCCCATGAGCATAATAAGCAATTTGAAGAGAATGAAAGCATAGATATTGGGAAGAATCAAATACTTCCTAAAGAGGGCTATGCTAGATACAACAAGGTGTCAGCCATGAGACCATGTTTAGCAAGATACTTGAGAAAGTACGTATTTCAAGTAAGTTTGAAAGTCCTGAAACTGTCCATTATATAGCGGCGAATGTTTCTTATATAGATTACACTGACTCCAGGGCATCGAAACAAGATCATTGACTGTCCAAAAGCCAATGTATGAATCACAGTACTACCTATTATAAATGTATAGACACAGTGGAATTGGACACTACAGTTGCTTGAGCAAGTCTACTGATTACAAGAATTCACCTTTGAGTGGCTCAAGAGTCCAAAATACAGTCATATCCTGCCTGTCTTCGCAACACAGCATGTATGGACCATCGTCAAGTCCGTCATGAAAGTTTTAAGGCCATTCCTGTACTGCACCCTGTGTATGATGAAATGGCATATGGTTGCTCTGCATTACGTCATCACTGCGTACAATGACATGTTCAATCATTGGAATGGCATGACGCGAGCTTGGGCTGAGAAGGAAACTGAATAGAAGAAAGACTTATCATTTGACGTGAAGTTTGCGCACCAGAAGCTGTTCATATAGTATGCTGAGGTTACTCCATTGATGCGTAAGCTACTCATTTGAGCACATGTCCTCAATCCTTTCCGGAAGTTGAGATTGTATCCCAAGTGGGACAATGGAATCGATGTCAATTTTGAGGACGAGACTTCCTAAACTACCTATTCCCAGGAGGCGTTTCTGAAGTAAGTGGAGAATGAGTACTGTGCTACACGTAAATATTTGCCCATTATTAAACTCGAATGTGTACCCAGCAATAATCTCTTCTCATCCGCAATGGCTTCAAGATCTGGACAATCTTGTCATCATCCATATCATTTGTACAGCGATGATGAAGAATACTAAATGCCCAAAAATGTGGCTGAAATGATGCCCAGACAAAGCGATCGCACAGCACACTTATTGATAGCTGCAAAGCTCCATTTGAATTCACCGCCTTGATTACCACAGAACTGGGGGCACATAAATCTGAATCTTAATTATTACCACTCCAACCATATGGAAATTAACAGTACATTTTGGATACCAGATATCACTGACTGGTGGCATCAAAAAGACAAAATGCACACATAGTACGCCAATCTCTCCAATGTGGCATGTGATATATTCTCTACCAATCCACAGGGTATCAGTGTGGAGGTTAGTTGTTCCCTTAGGCAAGACGTTATCAGCTAGAGGCAGTCAAAAACCACACGCGAAATTTTTCACGAAACAGTCATTGTAAGGCAGTTTGCTTAACCCATAAATGAATATTGGCAGGGAATGACCCAACATCGGATACGATGAATACTGAAAACAACTTGGAAACGATGTTAGAGGTGGAAGAACGAAAATTGCACAGAATGACCAAGGTCCATGACTTGTTGGAGATATGGCAGGGCAGCCAAAATCTACCAGCTACACAGAAGGAAGCTTGCACGCAACACAAACAAATGACAGCCATAAAATACATTTCAGATACTGAAGAGATTGTCAAAGTGTCCTGGTCAAACTTGCAATTTGTTGGTGCTGCTGCCTTTAAATTGTCGAAAAGATCACCTTTGCCACCAGCTCTGTGTACAAAGTACCTCCTTGGAAAACAAACTACAGTAAGGAATATCCGCCGAATCAACAGAATCGACCACCATCCAGCTGACAGTAAGGAGGATTATTTATCTGAAAGCATTTCGGACAACAAAAATTGGTTTGACTGGAATTGTGACTTCCATAATCCAAATGTCAGCAAAGACAACTGGGAGGCAGACAATGCAGCTGACATAGAGCTAGAAAAAAACATCGACCATCCAGAAACCCCAGAGCCGCAGGATGTAAGTGCCGCACCAAATGTTCTGAGATTGATTCGGCCAACATGAAGGTTAAAGAAAAAGGCTGAAACACTGTTGATAACGGCCAATACAATGGAAACAAGAAGGAATAATGGGAACAAGAAAAAGTTGGACAGTATGCATCAATGTATTTTCACTAGGTTCATTATGTTGTTTGACTGGGAATTTCGTTTAGAGAAATATTTTGGGAGAATATTGAGCAGTCGCATGTAAATATCGGTTAATAAACAGAAGTATAGCTGACAATATAAATCATTTGGCATGATGTATAAATTTTACTAGAATGAGTTTGACCAGTGCAAGAATATTACTGTGCTCGGCTTTGCCAAAGAGTCAAGTCCCAATTAGTCAAAAAGCCAACCACTAGGTTCAAATATTTATGAATGCAATTATCGATGGCAGTAGATTTTGAATGGAAAACACATTGAAATGGGCATCAACATAGCATCAACGATTTTTCGTCTTTTAAGTACAGTAATTGAAATGTGATTTGGTCACTGTTATACATAACTGACGTATTGCTACCCTTTATAGGTGAAAGAGGAAGCAACACAGTCACTGCCTCATTCTGAAAATGAGCGTCAATGGGGTTAGGGATTATCCCTTAACAGTGGTAATGATAAATGATAAATCGAGAAGGTATATGCCACTGAGTTACTCCAGGTCTAGTTACATGGTATACAAAACACCTGTCTTGAATTACGATATTATGTTTGTCAGCAGAGTGATCTTTAGCGGGATTACACTCTGGCCACTTGCCGATCAATTAGTAGAAGACTACAGTCGTACTAGCGGATTGAACTATGATGATGCAATTGTGTCTCCATTGCCGGGAAGTGAAAACCCTTCTGCAGTGCACATCGTGATTAGCCACGATTACTATACTTAATCTAGCGGAACAACACATAGTTAAGTTGCGATTACGAAGAATTATGTGTGCAGCAGACGTTATTGTAATATGCGAGTACAAGGGATCTGCAGCTCATGCGCTAAGCGGTGCGAACAACTGCGGCACTCTACAGTCTACAGAAGGTCAAGACCTAAGCAGGCAGTGTCTGAGGGATTAATGACATTGGCTGAAGATAAGAGGCCAGAAGCAAACCGGATCATTGAGTTGATCCCGTATGCATTGCAACGTCATACTCATCAAAGATATGGGGTTGATGTGCCATAATGTACGTTGGCAGAGGATTAGTTGGTTGCTAATTAAATCTCTGAGGCAATGCCATATAATCTAATTAAAAGGTGAGGGGTGAAATGGTGAAGCACCATTTAAGCATATTGCGATGAAGCATTAAGAAGACAACTTATAGTAAAATTGCGATTACGCAAAATTACATAATAGTCGTTAATATTCCAACTACTGAACAAATCGGAAGCAAGATGTCCAAGTTGACGTTATGATCTGATATGTGTCTAACATAATTTGATATAATGCATGGCCTGATTTTGATCAGGAGCGCAATGCTTCAAACCCACATTATATGAACACGATAACCTAAGGAAACCATGGAAATCTATTACCGGGCATATTCAGAAGAATGTAAAACGTGATCGCAATAGAGCAATTACGAGCAATGGAATCATGGTGTGGAAATGTAGGCATGCTATGGCAGAAACCTTCAAATACTACTATAAAATAGATCACATCGGCCCCACCGATAAAGAGAACAAGCTCTTGCAGCGAACAGTCCGAAACCCCTACCAGCAAAAGAAGACCTTTATTTATCATTGAGTTTTTAAAAGACCTATATACCTATTATAAATCAATTAGCATTTTGAACCGCAGCCCCGTTCCTTTAATGACTATTATCTTTCAAAAAGATTCAGACGTTATCGTATCTGCCTTGGAAAGGATCATCTGCATTTACCAAAGAAAATAAGTCTCTGTTTATGACCAATTGCGTATGGTGAATATCTGGAATCATAGGTTTCGAGCAAGGATTAACAATCCATATCGATAACCTATATAGGGGAGGCATTATCGGAGACAGAGAAATATCTTCGATGCTGAGAGATATCGCGAGCTCGAGGCCATTACTACCTAAGACTCCAATATCAACTTTGGAAAATCAACTGGAAGTTCACAACAGCAATCACCAAGAACAAGAAAAGGGAGGACAAGTCAATCTGTCAACATCCACAAAGAAACAACTGAGGCAGCCGCGTAAGAAGCAAGCTCGGATTAGGAAACGACAATATGTTCAAAAATCCAGAAATTAAGCTTCTGAGAAATCAAAGGAAAGAATTATTATAATTATAGGATCTCGGGCTGTACTAGTACCTATACTTTGCACCTGAGTACTCCCCTAACAAACAGACCGTCATTGATTGTTGGCTTCGTGTCTGGTTTCACCTAAGTGGTGATTGGTTGCATACATCGATAAAAGAGGTATTGGCTGCCATTGTCACAGCGCAGATAGGTACAAGAATACTTAGAGATAATGGAAGGAGATTTTTGGTGGTGTCAAAGGAATTGTGTTACGGAAGGGCGGAGACGTTGGAAGATGCGGAGGAAACGGTAAGAGGGTGGCGGCATAATCAAGTAAGATAAAGAAGTGGTCTGAGGTGTTGCGACGTCGGGTGATGTGGCGTGGTTGTTACGATAAGGAATGCGGAAGTGGTGTGTAAGATCATGGGGTAAGATTCGGATGGTATATCGGAGCATGAGGAATGGTTCGAGGGTGGCGGACGGATTGTATATAAAGAGAGTGTTGTTGGTGTTGGAGGATTTCCTTTGCTTCTCTCTTTACTCGTTCTCTTGTATAGCAAAGCAAGTTACGACTTTGAAACAGCTCCGAACTCTTGCCTTGTCTTGATTCCCTCGAAACGAACCTCGAGTCTCTTGCCCCTTTCTCGTATAACATTAGTGTTACCAATATCACCTACGCCTGACCCCGCCCGTTACAGCCATCAGAGGTAACAACTATAGCGACATGGTCCCTGCGCCATCCTGAAAATGAGCATCAATGGAGCGTCAACGTTTTTTGATCTTGCATCGCAGGTAATCTATCTTGGAATTGGTTGCAAACATCCATAAATGAGGTATTGGCCACATTTAAAGGCAAAAACAATAGCATCATACTCCCTGTCCCATCCTCAAAATGAGCATCAATGGAGTGTCAAAGATTTTTAGTCTTGCATCTTGGGTAATCTAAGTGTTGCTTTGTGGCAATAATTCATATGCGAAGTAATGGCAGCCTTTTCAGGCAAAACAGAACGTGACATATATGTTACCCCCTCATGAAAATGATCATCAACGAAGCGTCAACAATTATTAGTCTTGCATATTGGGTAATTAAGGCATTGCGTGGATACTTGAGCTCATAACAGAACTATTGACCGCCTTTATAGGCAAATATACAACATATAAAAGGATAATCACCGATTCCAAAATAATTGATATCGCAAACTGCAAAAAGACATTATATGACATTGAATCAGCGATTTTGATAATATACTATTATCCAACAGGAAAAACAAGTCTATAATATTAATCTACAAATGGACCCGCTGGGCGATCTACTTACAACCCACCCAATTCAGACAGGTTGGGAGATTTCCATTGAACCGTATCCGAATGGACAGTTTGGGTGTATTGACAAACAGAACTGGCAATCTGGCAGCTGTTTGGTTTGGACCTGGACCCAGACCCAAAGTGATGGTCCAGAACCGTTGCTAACACTCTATATTTCTAATGTGGAATTCTCTTACATGGCACCAAATCAACCTACCTTATTGCCGTCAGCACAGCATTATAATATTCCCGAAAACCACATCGATTTAAGGTGTATCAAGCGAACTTTAATGTATTTCTTGCATATAGAAATATACGGACTACACCGTGCACTATATTAAAGCTCTTCTTGCACATAAATACTAGCATTTAAATAAATATATTGCTAATCAAATATCAATTACACAGCAACATTAATATCTTCCTTCGATATATATCATCCTGGATATCAGGTTGTTCTGTTACTGTATTTGATTAGTCCTATCTACGCTCATCAATGCACATGACAGTTTGAACAACGTCTGCGTAGATTGGAGCATGTTGTTTTTGCTCATGCTCAGCATTATTAAATATATTATAGTTTTCAATCAATACACACCTGAAGTTTACAAGTCCATGCTGCAGTACCTACCACTTTGTAATCTTTTCTATTTCCGCATTGCTAATTCTTTTATACAGTTGGCTTACAATACCAACAAAATTATCTTGTAGTAGTAAATCATCCAGTGCAATCTTAGAATATTACACTATTGCTGCCAACAATTCAACCCATTTTCCATTGGTGAAGAATCGAAAAGTATGCTTTTTGACTCTAACTGATTCATGAACACCAACTTTCATTTCCCAAAAATGGAAATCAGCAATAGTATTACATTAAAAGGCTTCTAAAGTTTATCGTACTGTCAACAACCATTCAATGAGTGTGAGTTTGAATATCTCTTACTTGTGTGGCAGATAACATAGTGACTATGCAATAGGTATATCTAGCTAATAGTGTTCAAATGATGACAAGGGCTCTTCATCAAACACCCTGTATTTAGAGGGTGTCTCAGAGTGATTATTGGTAGAGTGCATATTATTCGCAGGTTGTTGATAGAGTCCATTTCATTAGGTGATTTGGTGATAGGGCACATATCATTGGTTATGGAATTGTGTTCTAAGTGTGCTACCTTGCATATCAAACTTAGACCATCAACATTTCACTCAATTCTAATCGCACTGGCACTGGAGTAGGATAGAATGAAGCACAGAGTTAGTTAGATGAACTTTATATGCAGTAGGTTGCAGTAAGTGCCATAGTTGAAAACTCCAATTCTACTTCATATGTGCTCGACTTGTTTTCCAGGTTCTTTCTTAAATTTCAAATTTTCACACGTGTATCACATGATATGCTTAATAATATTTCACAGCCAATCACATCCCTGCCACTCCAAGAGCCTGGGCCGAGGCCATCCTTTATCTTCTCCCTCTTATCACGGTTCTCAGCCCCGCCAAACCCGTGTGGCTGCTCTGCCCTTTCCTGCCCTTTCCTGCCCTGCCCTGTCCTATGTCCGAGTCGACTTGACGACGTCATTTCCCGGCTCGAAGACCCTTCAGTGTATAAACCTGGCGGATATTACCCTCGCAATCGGTGACGAGTTTCACAACAAGTCGCTACCAGATTGTCTACCGCCTCGGCACTCCACTATCTAGTTGGCTCTGGATATCGTCACGAAAGCACCACGCTTCCGGAAACGGCTCGCGTTATGTGGCCGTGAAGATCGGTACCGCCCGTTATGAGAATGATGAAGCGCCAGCTCCAAGCCCTAGTCCCCGTCCTGCCACTAGGTGTCTTAATTATCCCCTCTCAATCTGTTTGGGGGAAATACCGCGCATGAGTGCCGTTTCATTGTTGCGGTGTTGGACGAATTCAACATCCAGGGACCGAACGGCTCGCATCGCTGCCTCGTAACCGAGCTTCTCGGCCCGAGCGTCAAGCTGTCAAGAGCTGCCCCGCACTCGGGGGATGGCATCTGCTGCCACTGCCTATCGCGGTGTAGTGCGAAGAGGCGGTGACGTTACTTTACTCCCAGGGGATTGTGCACGGAGGTATGTTTCACCGTTGACCTCGCTGTATCCTCGAACTGCCATTGGAGGCTACCATCGCGATCGACGTGTGGGCGCTCGGTTGCATCATCTACCACTACTCGGAGAGCGTGGTCCTTTCGTTAGGTATGCTAAACGTTTGCAAACTACATAGCAGATATCATAGTAATGCTCAGAGGGGGGAAGGATGCACCGAAGTGGTTCCAGAAGGCTTCCTGTGAAAGCGGATCAATGCACGACGGGGAAATACCGAGTCGCGTGCCGAGGAATTGGGACGATAGGATAGCGTGGATGCGCAGAGACCCCGAGGCAGGTGCCATGCCGCTAAGGAAGTAGGATGAGGCGGTTCTGACGAAGGTCATCGCTGCGGCATTTGTCATTGAGCCGGCCGCCAGGGCGACGACTGAGGCGGCAATCCTTGCCATGTTGAAGCACGAGTGGGAGACCACCGTCACACCCGTTGAAAACATCGATTCCAGCGAATCTAAAAGGGTTTCGATCTGCAATTGCCTGGTAACCACATTGAACCCGGACGTTAAAACTGGACAGTGTCAACAAAAAGCTACAGTCCGAATGCAGCAGCAATGAGCGGTATTATATTTAGCTCTGAGCTTATGGGAATAATGATTCCCGTCTTTTTGGGTATATTGAAGCATGATATCGTCAGATTAGAACTGCAGTGCATGATCATGCGCATGAACGTAGGTGGAAATTCAAAAGGTTTCGCCCGTGCGAGTTTAATCACCTCTCATATTTGGCCAGTCGGAGTAGTGAAGCTCGGAGCGGCAGTTTACGATATCGGGGGCAGGTACATGGATCGTAGCAACTGAGCCACGGGGCCAGCACAAAGTGACCATTTTATGGTGTCTATCACAACTAGGATCTGCTAGTCTGCTACGATCTACCCTATCAGTTCACATTCCCGAATAATCCCATATTGCAGAAGTTCCCGCCAAGTTTCACGTCGGAAACTCTGTAGCTGTATGGCTTGACCAAGAAACCGCACCTCACAGCTGTATGTCGGTGAAATTTGCCTCTGTGTGCTTCCTATAATAGCGGCGTTGATATCATGCTCATGCCTACTCACTCTCAGCCCTGTGAAAAGCAACGTCTGTGTAAGCTCCTAAGATAGCGTACGCAGCACTGATGTAGTACTCACTCGCTAAAGAAGGCTTGTCAAGTGGTACACGAGTAGATCTCTCATAACCCCCTTCGTTGCATATATGGAACCTGAGTCCTACATTGTGACGGATTTGATGCACTAAAGATATTGCTTAGCCAATAGCCGCTGCCAATGCCCATTGTCATTTCCCGCCGCCAATCACAAGAGGCAGATCGCATACGCCACCGATCGCCAATAATTAGCGCCGCACCACCACTCACGTCCCAGCGTATGGAACACACCACGAGATAGATTCCATTTGCATGGCACCCATGAAAAAATAAAGTTTCGACCCCTGGGAGTAAGGTATATCTCTCTTGCTTTGCCACTCTATCTCTGTTCCTCTCTTCCGTCTCTTTCCTCTTCTATACTATCGATCTCGTTTGCAAACGTCATCCTGCACCCTCGTACGTGTCGCTTAGATATCGATCATCTACGCCGTCATGTCCTTGTGCAGATTCATTCCTTTGGCATCTTTCCTTGTGCTTTTAGTGGGCGAAGCAGCGGCCTTGTCTAATCACAATGTACGTTCCCTCACAATGTACCTTCCTTCGCCTACTAACTCTTGCATCTTCCAGCATTTCATAACATCAACTACTCCACTTCTAGATATCCCTATCACAACTCCTACAGAAACAGCAATCTACACTTCCGCATCAGACGAAAATGAGAATGGACCGCCCGTTGCGACTATCATCGGCTTAGTCCTAGGGCTCTCCGGGCTGGCGGTAATCTTTCTGTTTATCACGATATTCCTGATCCAGAAACGGCGGAGGGATAAGGCGGAGATCGTGGAGGTGGGGCAGGGGAGGAGGAGGGAGGAGGAGGAGGGGGCTGGATTAGCCACGAGTGCAGCGCCAATAGCGACAGGTGGAAGGGGATTCTAGATAGTTGAGAATTTGTGCGGGGTTTTCAGAGTGTTTTTAAGCGGGCGCTTAATGTTTCTTCCAGCGTTAGGATTGGAGTTTCTTTCGATACGTGTTTGTGGAGTTTTGACTGAGACGAGACGGTACATTCGTTGACGAGATTTTGAGGAAGTGCTTAAGCCGTTTGTTTGTTCAGTGGCAATGTTGAACCTATTGTCTTAGGTGAGCTCAGAGAATTATTTGGGGGTCCTCTACTTTCATGAATCAGATGACTACTATGAGTGACGGAGACGGGGTGTCGAAAAAGATATTGTCTTCGAGTGGGATATTGCGTCGATGTAGAGGTGAAAGTACGAATCATAACTTAAAACAGCATCAAACGCATTTGATGATAACAGTGTAGAAAAATATTCTTTGCTGATAATATAATGTAATTTAAGGAGCTTCTACCCTTATATCTTGCCGCCTTCAGCGGCACCTCCTTCGTCGTCCATGTGGTTGGTACTGTCGCACCCGGGTTTTTGTTTTTTGTTTTTGTTTTAATCATACTGTATCCACTCTATCGAGAGTATGACAGGGCCCGTTTTATCTCCCCTTCCGGATGACCGGCTAGGTGGGAGAGATCTCCTCCCTCTACCCTTCTTCCCCTTTTCCGTACTCGGGATGATCTAGTGCACCTCAAATCGATGACTTTAGGCTCTCTGGTAGGCCTTGGAAATGTTGCGGTCCTCCAGCAGAAGGCTTGGAAGTCTTTGATAGTCCTCTTTAAGTGGCGCTCTCCCGGTAGGTTGAAGATGGAGTGAACCCATAGTGCTCAACAGTTCGTCCCTCTTGTGTTGTTGCATCAGGCAGGGGAGCGCCTCGTGGTGGAACCGTGGCTTGAAGTTCCGAGCCTAGGTAGAAACGGAAGCTGATTAGAGAGATGAGAAGATAAGCACCTTGAGTGGCTAGCGGCCGCGGTTAAAATTTTCTTTCGCTGTTGCTAACGCGTTGATGTGTGTCAGTGACAGGTGTTGGTGTTGAAGGTCTATGGGCTGGAGATTGGACTTTGCGTCATTGTGGCTGACATTTATCTTTGGTACGCTAAGATAAGACCAAGATGGCGGCTCGAGCCGCAGGAATAAAGTAACGGATCTGAGGTCTGGCCGGTATGGGGAGTGCTATAAGCACCTCTGTGACACCTGACCAGAGGATAAGATCAATCACTCATAATAGATTTGGAATGAATTCTATTATTAGAGATGGAGTCTTCGACTACTTTAGGTTCATAGCCATTCGTCATCCAAAACCAAAAACTTCAACTTCGGCCGCTCGCATATTCTCGCTCCACTACAATCGTGACGTCAAACATCAACATTATGTCGCACCAACGCATCTCCCATAAGACCTCCCTTCTTCCCCTTGAACCAGCCCCCTCATCCTTTTACTTCCCTCAAAATTCTTCTAAAGTACTTCGTCGTACCCAACATCCATAATGTCTTCCTCCCGCAGTTACGACTTCACACCCTCCTCTACCGCCTCCTCTCTAACTAGTCCGACCACAACCCTCGGTCTAAAACTTGCTCGTCCGTCCCCATTCCCTTCCTTACGCATCTATTAACCAACTCCAGCGACGACTGCACTCTTCACACTCCCCTTCTGGGGTTTTTGAGGGATCCCATTGGTGAAAGGCTGGGATAACTCGGGATGGGTTGGTGTATATAGACGTAGATGTCCATCGTTTCCGAGCTAGATCTTTGCTATAGTTTGTCTGCAAGACGTGATGGAATTCAGCCATTGTGTAGATAAATCTAGGTTAGCAGTTATCATTCCGGGCCGAAAATGAGCTAAGGATACTACGCGATCGATTCCCAAGACCGAGTAGTTGATGCTTTTTAGAGCGGGTTCTCCATCCTTTAAAGTCATTCATGTGCTCCGTATTTCGTATTACGACTTTGCTGTATGTGGAACCTTCGATATCCAAAGTCTTAGCTGCTGGTTTAGGCATGGTTTTTTCTACAAATTGAAACACACTAACCTAATCGAAGGCATAACTTCTTTAGATTTTACGCGTCTGGCAACTCTCACAAGCTTGCTTTGGTCACATGATGAGGGTCTCCAGACTAGATTTTACGGAACTAAAAATTTACTCTAGTCACATATCTTGTCTTGCAAGCAGACGTTATTTGGTGTGGAAAACTCTCAACCCTAATTCGCTTCACTGGGCTCAAAATCACGTGAGGATCGATCTGGTGCGACAAACACACCCTCATTTTAAAATTTAGTACCTCTCTTGCGGGAAAATGCCGCGAGGCGGCACTTATAAGAACAAGCCTTTTATAGATGGAGGTGAAAGGCGTAAAACATGAGGCTTAAAACTCCGTGTTAATAGGTCAAGAAATACTTAGAATTAGGAAGCACTCTGCTCTCGTTCCCACAATTTCTCGTCGCACTCTTGAAGATATATTTCAGACTGCAGCAAGACTTTTCAAACGTTCCAGATGCAGGATGCCCATTTCCGGTTTTCGTTTCCTTGATTTGCCCCAAGAGGAATCATTATAAATTTTGACGCCTTGCTGATGGACGACAGTGGATATGATGACGACAAAGAGACAAGTGGGACTATTGATATTTCCTGGTTTGTTTAAGGTTGCGGACAGCTTTAGAACGTGTATGGAGAAGTGCAAAGTGGTTTGTATTGATGAAATCGAACGACATTTAGTGGGGACAACGTAGTTTGTGTTCGGTCATTTCCCTACGCCCTATTTAAATTAAAAAAAGAATATGCTGCAGCGCTTATTTCTGGCTAACTTCCTATGGAAATATTTGAGAAGCGAGTAATATCGGGTCACTTTCGGTGTACGGAATTGTTATCATGAAGTTAGTAGTTGATCGATATCGTTACGAGTTACGACCACCTGGCCAGGATGAGGAGGAATCCTCCCACCTGTTCCATTCATCGGACGTTAATTTTGGGGCTTCGTAGGGGGCGAATTTTATCAAAATAGAAAGCTACTGGCCATTTTCTGAGTCTGAGCATTGAGCGCAGCGCAGTGCCGAAGCAAAACAAAACTACAGTACCAGGGATTCCCGCATGGTCACCCACTGCAGTACTAACCTGGCGATATCATGCTTAAATATGGCTGAGCGGACGGGAAGCCCTGTTTTCATGATTCTATGACCGTAGCTGATATTTCATGCTTATATATCGACTAAGAATATGCGTGTATACAGCCATCCTAATGTAATAACACGCCAAGTTTCTATGTACTACCTCCTAGCTACGTAACCAACTGATATAGTAATAGTTTAGAACGCATTGCAGATTAGAAATATAGTGTCCAATGATGACTACTAAGCATGATTCGAGAAAGTTGGGAGAGGGACAAGTGAGAGTAGACTGATGGCTTTGGTTATCGTCGCCGTCATTGTTGATGAGCGAAACCCAGTTTACTACACGTCTGGTTCACAATTTCCCAGTTCTTAGGCTCAACATTGGAAAAGCTCGCAACCTCACCCGACATGATGTGGGTTGAAACATAGCCAATGCTGAAGATCGAATTTAACCCCGTGTGGATGATTGCATATCCCGCACGACATTTAGCCGCAATATCCTAATGGTAAATAAGTATAAGGCGGTAGTCTGATAAATTGCTCCACATTTCATTCTTTGTCCTGCCAAACAGAGAACTGCCGATCTGTCTTTCGTGCGCCCCTGTCGATTTAAGGCTTGCTCCATGATGACTACCGCGACCGCACGCCCCGCAGTGGATTCATCCACTAACTTTGGCCCGATGAAAACACTCTTCAGCTTCCATGCTGACTGTAAGGATCTCTGGGACATACACACAACGAATCTCAGTGTTCCGTGGACCTTCACTCAGGATTGCGGAAGATCAACCTGCACTCCATATAGAAAACTCTATATAATAGGTTTTAGGTGGCTCTCCAGCTACTATAGTCCGGTAGTTTGCCCTCAGGCTCACAGAACTTGTCCTCCACCTTCAGGATGTTTAGCGAATTAGATGAATATGTCCACTTTAGCTGCCCATCACGAGTCTCTTCACTTTCCCGTGGCGAGTTGTGAGTTTTATAGCAAAGCTTGTATTGCTGGCCAGAAACTTTGATTTCCTCGATCAAACAGGAAGTTGGGGAGTTTGGGCTTCTGGATGGTGGCGCCATACTTGGCGTCATCGTTTTAATGATCGAGGATCCTCATAGCTGCTGTCCTGCCATCAGGGTTCCCAAAAGTCCCGCCCTGGGCTAGCGGATGTGTGGACTATCGTGGGCTACAACTTTCCGGGTACGGGTTTCTCGGACTAGGGGACTGCCGATGTTGCGAATATGAAGGGGAGAACCGTGAGTGTATACAGAGTTAAAGATACAGAGAAAAGAGAAGGAGAAAGACTAGAGATATATTCAGGAGAATTGTGTGCCATTCAGCCCCAGTTACACTGAGCTTGTATCAGGACATCTCAGGTCTTATATGCAACCACCGGGCCCCCATATAAGCCGAGTATGTTGCAATATGGGGGGAACCGTGTGTGTATAGACTTAAATACAGAGAGAAGAGAGATGGAGAAAGACGCGAATTATATGCGAGAGAATTATACCCCTTATTACCAGCTCGGCTAGCGGTCAGCACTATGTATACATGCAACAGAGTGTGTTACTTTGGATGCTTCTTTGACTTGTTGATTGACTTGATTCTTTCTATCTCGAGGGCCAAAGGCCCGTATATGTACAATCTCCCATATGCGTACGCGTATGCTCTATCTGACATGAGACGCATCACCCTGGTCCTGATGCATATCCTCATACAGCCGCCATCTTCATACAAGTCTTCATTCTCATACAAGACATCAGACGATACTGAGACTCACGACCCAAGTACACATGCAACAGAGTGATGGGTCCATGATTCGAATGATAACTTGTGGTTCAGTGACAGCCGTCCGTTGCGTGTAGAGGTCGTTGATGGTGTACTCGCTAGAAAATAAAGTCTCCGGACGCTTGCTATTGCGCAATGAGACATTGCACGACCATCAATTGTATTTACCTTGCCAGTAGATTCCTGTATCGAGTCATTCGGTATCCCGATTAAGCATAGTATCTCAATCATGTTAAGGATGATGTGCACAGACAATATCCTTTCTAAGTAATAGTCTCAGTAATATTAAAATGTCCGGAGTCTTTATTTTCTAGCGAGTATAGTAGCTGCTAACTGTCGTGATGCATTGTATCCTTGATTAATGAAGTCATTTTTGGAGGGAAAACCCGCAACAACACAGCGACAACCATGGCTAGGGCCCGTCAGATCACCGATCAGGGCACAGGTGTGTCTGCTCATACTCTGCCCTGGACCATGTCTCTGGGCCCGAAAAGACTGGCGGGCGCCCGGACTATTAGGAACCCTGCCCGCCATATCATTCAGATGTTTCCGACCCAAACTTTAACTCGTTTCTGAGACAGTTTAGATATAGTTACAATTGCAACAATTAAGAAATTAAAATCTACAAAATGAATCCCGAAACAAGTGGTATGGGGACCTTTAACTTATATCAATATCTAGATCGAAGCATCGATCCCTGCTCCCTGGAATGCCGAATCGCGCGCCCTCGCCAAAGCTTCAATTGCTCGCAGTACAGCGAGTGTAATTGGACATACTGAGTTGGATGGTGCAGGGCGCGGCTTTCGGGTGGGGGAGTAGTTGTTCGAAGTGGGAGTGTTGGAGCGTTCTAGAATAAGTAATCTATCTATACTAACGGCTGTATGTACACGCTCTTTCCTTAAGTAATCCTAACACTAATTATTAACCTCACCACGACCGAATCAATCTAACAGTTCTACATTTTATTTGTGTAGCGGCGCCGGATCTCACAATCCCACCTTCTAGGGGACGGGGGAAGTAGGTAGGGGAGCTGTTTCTTGGACTGGTAATTATATCAGGAGTAGCGGAGAAAAGTAGAGATATATTGGAATAGTACTTGTAAGAATCTGGGACTAGCTCCAGACTGTGCCAACCGCAGAAAAAAATGATTTTAAGATTTGAGTTGGAAGGCCCCAGACCAGACGGGAAGAACACCCCCTGTTTGGTAATCAGCTGTTCTGACCTTTTGATCTATGCAGGCTCGAGACTTCCGTGCGAATAAGAACTGTTTAACACAGCAGCTGATACCGTCAGATTTTTGGATAGGCTTTGTTGCCTTACCAGACGACTTTTAAGCCGCAACAGCTGATAGAGTACTGAAGAACTTGGACGGCCCATTTCTGGTGAGATAACCACACATAACGAGAAATTATCAAGAAAGCCACATACCTTATTGGTCAAACGCACCATGATTTCACTAGAAACAGCTGATTCACTTTATATTGATAGCACTTTCAAGAGTTCGATAGCTGCAGTTCCCTGCTCGCACAACAAAAGTTCAATTCCCGATCTGGGCCGTAGGGTTATTTCCCATGTCCCTATCACATCTCACAATTTCTGACTCAAATATCACCATACTTTGATTCCACGGACCTGCCACCCACCAATCGCTAGTGAAGAGATGTCATATGATTCAATGCACAATGACATTATCCTACGTATTTGATTGGCGGCAGAACTTCAGCTTTCCAACTGGCGCTAAGTTTGAGCTTCAAAGCATGCTGGAATACGTCCTGCACACCTACACATGCTCGCCAAGACAGTCGGCGACTTCGCTTTCTCGGGTGATTGATAGAGATTCTCGTGCGAAATTGTGATGTGTGGTTGCTTAACGGGCCGCAGGTCATATATAAGCGGCAATCGCAGACAGGGTGATCCATAGCTGCCAGACGGAACGGACCGTAGCCAGCCTCAAGCCGGATAAATATAAGTGATCGAATTTTTGTAGTTAAGAGATAGAGTACCATAATCATCGTGGAGTGCCAGTTCAGCCGCAGCTGATCATGAGCATCTGTTTCGTCAATTGGATGTCTGCCTCGCAATAAGCACCGCATATGTGCATGCATGTACAAAAGACCGTCTGGATCATCAATTGTATTCGGCGCCAAGCCTGTCCTCAAGAAGCAGGACGTACCAAACCCCCTCAAAGTCCAAACTTTCCAGCTCAATTAAGTCCATGAATTTTACTCCAATCATAAAGTATCCTATAAACAAATTACTTATACACAAAATTTGCATAAACATGCCCTCTTTCACCTTCTGGTCTCCGATGTACGGTATATTTAATTTAGAGTAAGCGGTTGAAGAAGAATAGTGTTCCAGCAGAAGGTCACGTCACCAGTACATGCAGTACGATTAAAACAAATAAAATGTCACCAGTAAACTTTTTGCAAGCACACGTGGGAGGGATCTCGTGCCTCCTGACTCATGGTTGGCTCGGAGTCGGCTGAGACAGTCTATCCTAGCCGCCTCAAATGCTCGTATGCAGTATGCTTTTCCTTCGAAAGTCGAGTAAATAGAACAATTTTATATGTATCATCAGGAGATTTAGTACATATTTACTTAGTGCAGGATCACACCATGCTGTGGCACAGAGCAGCGCTGCATCAGTGGCATCATACGTGCGTCCATGATCTAATTCTTTATTGGCTCGCCTTGAGAAATATGATAGGGAAATAGATTGCCTCCGGACTCTATTCATGACCAGAGCAAACCTCCAGCTACGCGAGCTGCAAAATACCCACCGCACAAGACAATTCTCATGTTCGGTGGCGATTCTGCAAGCATACGGTCAGTGTCGTACTGCAGTGAAGCTCGTTTATTTGTTATGCCTAGTCCGTAGACTGATGTCGGTCGATGCATTGAGTTATGGGCGGGGAAGGTTCGGTAGCGTCGTTGCTAAATGAGATTCTGACAAAACGGGATCAGCAAAGCAGCATCACTGCTATAAATACTTTCGTGCAACTGCCAATTCCTTAACTCGCGCACAGATACCAGCTCTTCAACACAAAAGGTCATTCGAAAGCAAAGTCAAACAATAAAACCATGAGATCCTTCAACATGATCCCACTCTTGTTCTTCTCCACCCAGTCCTCCATTTCCTCTATTTTTGTTCCATGCGTCCCCAATGTTATGCTCATGGAAGAATTCCCGGATTCCAATTATTCTGGCGGGAGCTACGGTTATATTTCGAGGGTTAGTTCCTCTTCTTTAACTTCCATATATGAACGAAACATTACTTACAGATTTTTTACAAGCAGAGTCCGCCCAGAGGATTTGCAATTACCGACCTCTGCGTCATCGTACCCCCACCTAATAAGAAAGGCCGCTGTCGTATGCACTTCAGGAATCCGAATTACGTCCAACACCCTGGCTCCACGCGAGTGCAGCTCTTCACTCTTGGCTCAACAGCTATCACTGGAGCGACCTGGAATCACCGTGGAACTGCGTACAGGGACCAACACATTGCCACTTTCGAGGTCGTAGACGGGGGCGAAGCTAAATTCGAAGGATCGGATACTATCAACTGCCCAACTAAACCCTCGGGATACGAGCTTCTGTTGACCGGTGATAGTGGGTATGTTTCTTGGGTGGTGTCGTCGAATCTGAAGCCGAATGGATTTTCGCTAGAATTTCTTTGAGGGTATTTCGAAGTGTTTCAGTGAGAAATGTTAACATTCTAGGACACATAAATGTCTGCTTATGTTTTTTTCTTTATACTGGATATAATAATGCACATAATTGCGTTGTCGCTTCTCATTAAAAATGAACCCTTTATTACCAGAATTTTGTCGCCAGCTGGGAATCCTAACCGTATTTCTCGATGTGTTACACCACTGCTGGGGTTCTAATCAGATCATGGGTAATCATAACATACCCCGATCAAATCAGATATACACACTAGGGTTGTCACGGCTTCTTTGTAAGAGATCAAGGAATTGTCACGAACCAATTACATCCATCTGTATCACTTCTACTATCTGTATTTAGTTGTATGTTTAAGTTTTATGGTGGCCGGCCATGGGTGATTTGAAGTCCATACGGCTCGTACGGTGATATCATCCCTGTTCCTCTCAAAACTTCCAACCCCAGTGATACCAAATGAAAGTTCGGAACTACGATTTGATTAGCCAGTACCACCACTGCTGTTCCTATGAATGCCATCATTTCTACCTTGAAAAAGCGGAATTGGGCCATCAAACAATGTGGCCCTGACTTTAGCCTGTTCCTATACAAGACGAGCTATAAGTAAACAGACCCCGTTTCAGTGTTCAAGATCATGTAATCGCAGCACATCCAGCAGTTGGGAAAAAATATTTTAGTCTGTGGTATCGTTTTTATTGAGTACTGTCATTTGAATGAGCTGCCAGCATCCCCCAATAACTAATGCCCTAGTCTAACATTCCTGAGAGAACAGCCTTCAATAATGTACTCATTGGAAAGCTGTGCTGCATGACGAAGGAACAAAGTAAAAATACGTCACGGGATTAACTGTAGCACATATTACTCAGTGAGGAAAGTGCTTGATGGTCTTGAGACCAAGCACTGTGTGCGGATCCTATTTTCATTTGCTATTGAGTTGTACCGTATTGCTATCTGTATCCGATTTCCCATTGCTCAACGCAGAGCATTCTGTAACCCAACAAAAGGTGGAGGTCCGTTTGTTTCAATCATGATCGAGCTGAAAAATATATATGCAATTCAATTCCTGCCTAGCCCGGAAGAGACTCCCTCCAGGTTCCGGGCTCACAAGGTTTGTTTACCAAAGAGAATGATATCACGCGGCTTGCCTCGTCTCGTCACATTCCGTGGCATACACCAGACGAATTACTCCGGCCGGCGCAAGATCTGCTATGGATCCTCTGGGTACCCGAATATGCGGAGGATGGATGCATAGACCTGCGAAGGAACAGGATTAGCATTAGACATCATCAGACAGGTGAAGGGGAACGTCATTTTATCTAATCCCGGTTGAAAAGACTGCTACATACTTACACGAGATATTATTATACGCCGCCAGTGACGCTTTATGGAAGCTTGCATATTATGGAAGCCAACTTGCGGGTATCCTGATTAGATCCTTTGGCGGCAGTGGCGGAGATTTGAATGTGACCGAGGTGAATTGATTGCGACGGTTGTTGTTCCCAGACAAGAATGAAACCTGTCATGTTGCTTTATGACTGTCAGTAGATGACTACTCGATATGCATCTTTGATGTTGCTACAAGTGCATAAAATCAAGTAGATTAACGAGTGGTTAGAAAGAGAATCCCAAGGAAGTGTGCGTACCGGAGTTCAGATCTGAGAGTTGGTTGATGCCAGTGGAGTTGGTAAACATAAATGATTTCGAGTAGCAACAGTTGAAGGACTAAGCGCATACTAATTCTGCAGGTTTCCGGTGCGGAACATGAAGTGGTAACGGATAAAGGGATACATAGAATACCTACCACCACATAGGTTCTCAATAAAGGAACACCTGATTCCAAATCTTTATCAAACCACTTCGTGCATTTCCTCCTCGTTTAACCCCACGCCCTCGTTTCACCTGTCACTCGAATGTCACTTCACTACAACCTCCACCTCACCAATGCCGCTTCAATCGCACATCAAACGCTGGCTCCACCACAGCAACCTCCCCTTTTCTCCCGCCTCCCCTATCATCCCCTCAGCCCACAACAGCCACAACAGCGGCCGCTACAAATCCTTCACTTGCAGCTACTACTCCGTCCTCCCCCTCAAACTCTCCTCAGCAGCACAACATCTCCTCCTCGCCACCGCTGCGCATCAAAAATGGACCCGACTCTCGGGCGAGGAAGGAGTGATGTACCAAGACTGGAATGGCGTGCGAGAACTCGAGTCGACGTTGCTACACAAGGCAAGAAAAGTTGTGGAGGGGGTTCTACACGGGGGGTTGGAAGAGAGTCAGAGAATAGAGGAGCTTTTAAGGTCTATTAACGAACCCCCGGAGTTAGAAGAGAGAAGCAGTCTTAGTGCTACAACCACGACTCCGACGACTCCGAAGGATATCAATATCGATATCGCTATCAATCAGGGGTGGGGACACTGCGATAATGAACACTACTACATCGACGAATCTGGATTCGTGCTCCCGTTAAAACCGAGAATGGAATGTGAAAATGGCAATTGGATATTATACTTTGAGAATGAACAAGGGGTGGTCGTGAATGTGGATATAGGTGCGGGGATTGAGAGTTATCGTGGCAGGAAAAAGATGCTAGAACAGCGTGAGGCGTATCAAGGGAATGTAGTAAAGCTTAGATAGAGATAGTATTTGAGGAAGCTGGATGATGGATACCTTTTGCATTTGCGTTCAGTAGGGACTTAGATAGCGCGATATATATAGAGAGGGACTAGGTAATTGATAGTTATACGTTTCCGTTAGTTGTGCGCAGAAGGCAGCTGTGCCTGTTCTCGTTTTCGGTCATACTTTGCTCGCAGGTGGGGCTTATTTCCTGGAGCATCCGCCGCTGTGATCGGAAGCTTCATAATGCTCTGTTAGTACATTTCTCGCTCGCCCTCCAACACATACCTTCCACCGGGCTACCCGTATATCCAAATATGCAACAAATATCAACAAAAGCATTGAGATCGACGCAGCAAAACTACAAGAGCATACCGACTATTATTAACTTGCCCCCTAGGGATTAGGTTCTCCCAAGTATAATTCAATCTTGAATTATACCCCGCTTCTTCCGTCATCACCGGCCACTCCACCTCCAACACCATTATCACTACTACCATCACTACCAAGCCCTGTCTTAAAAAAGAACTGCCTCGATCGAATTACAATGTCCTCATTGACGCCGCAGAACTCAAGTGGCACCCCCCATGAGAGCAACGACCGCCCACGCCTCGCCTACCACCCGCTCCTGCAAGGTTCGCCAAGCGAGCAGATAGCACTCCCTAATCTCCCACCGAATCTCCCACCGCTATGATGGCGTGGCTCCATAGATTTCCACGCCCTTTGCGGCATCCTACCACCTCCTCCCGGTGCCCCCGCGCCCCCGCAAGCCTCCTACCCACAGTCCATACAAGAAGCCGAACCTCACCGCGCCCAGTTCCGAAGCCAAATACAGCTGCAGCACCGGGAATTCGCAGCGCACAACGCTGGCCTAAGACCCAATCCGCGGGGGAAATACCACGTCTGCAGCGACCAGATCGAGAACGACTTCGACTGTGACGACGAGCTTTCACTCTCAATCCAGGACGACCCAGAGCGGAAGAACACGCGCCCCGGCGGAGAAGTGCTGCTAGGGGAGTTCAAGTTCTGTGTGCTCGAAGGGGTGATGAGGTTTTGGCGCGACGAGGAGTGGGCGGATTTTCGGTGTGAAGATCCGGAGTTCGATTTCAAGGATGAGGAGCATGATGCGAATGAGCGGCGGCTGATGTATGAGCGGCGCCAGAGGATGTTGTCTCAAAAGCGGCCGCGCGCTGTGTGGGGAAACGTTAATTATTTGAAGTTTCATTTCTGTTAGCGTGGACAGGAGACGGGGGATTATGAAGTGCAGAATGATTGTAATGATGGTAACTTAGGGTGGGTAAGGTTTTTGAATGAGGACTTTATGAGGTTTGAGGGCGAGTTTGATGCGGATATTATTGGAAGTGGTGTCAAGTTTCTGGGTTCAAGGCGGGGTGTGTTACGAATGTGAAGCGGACGAAGTCTATTCTACTATCTAAGGAGAAGCTCTGTCTTTATATACATGAGAGCCTAGAACACCATGGAAGTCCATGGAAGCTCACGATTGCAAATACCAGGTGGTGGCGGTGGCGAGTGAAGACTCGTGGATGAGTCTACGACTATGAGTCCGTAGCCTGTGAGTCAACTCGGTGATCTCAGTGTAGCGGCGACTTCCTCTCAGATCATATAGTAACAGGGTGTGAGGTTCAACCCACGAGTGAGTCGTGGTGAGGTTATCAGGGTCAAGATTACGTGGGATGAGACGTGTTATGTTCGATCTGTTACGGCTGGGTGTGTTTGAATTTTACTACTCTCAGTCGGTATTACAGGCTACGTCGAACCCCATGTACTTAGAGGCGGTGAAGTGTCCTTCTGGAGAGTTGTGATATCTACCTCTCAAGGCAAAGCGTCTCCTAGATTCTCACAAAAACCCAACCTCCGATGGAACACAACACTCCAACGTCACAGTCGGAGAGACCACCACCACTGCCACCACCGCACATCCAGTAGTTAACCAGTAGCTATGACACCGTATATCGTATAATTTGCCAACATTACTGCCATGCATCTGTTCCGACCCATACGCCAAATTTCCCCGTTGGCCAACGGGTCGATCTTTAGGCAAAGCAATCAACCCTTGGTCTATGGATCGACCTGTTGGCCATGGGAAGACTTGGAGTATGGGTGAACCCATTCGCAAAGCGGTCAACTCTTTGTCCTATGGGTCAACCCACTCACCAACAAAATGATTCGCATTGACTCCTTCAGAGTATTCGGTTTTTCCTTTGGAAAAATCAACAAATTGTGTACTCACTAACTTTGCTAGTAATGAACAAGGTCTTTGTTGTTGCTGAATTACTCACATGGTACGCGAGGAACTCCTGGCAACCGCGTATTTACAAAAATTCTTCATTGATTTGTGAGGCAGTATTACTGAGGTACATGTGGTCCCGGTGGGGGTGCCAGTGTGATAGTAATCGGGGCGAAAGAAGTCGTTTGTAGTTGAGTTATTTCTGGTAGAGTCGGAGGTACAAGATAGTTACTATGATGAAGAAGTAGGACAGTTCAAAAGTTGAGAGAAATAGCGTTGCACCGGGCCTTTCCAACCACTTCCCAATCTCTTACTTGGCACCTCGGTCGGTTCTCTCGGTCAGCATATCGGTTGACCTATTCACTAAGATGACGAGTTGGCATATGGGTCGACCCATTGGCCAACGGGAAAATTTGGCGTATGGGTCGGAACACATCCAACCATTTTGAATGCTTGCATGTCAGAGTTCAACGTCCAGGCATGCCGGCAGGCGAAAGGTTTATCGAGGTATTCAACTCTGTCTATATGCACCACATCTGGCCGAGCATTGTTACTTGACTACCTCAGGTATTAGGTACTATCCCCTACACGCTCGGTTTTCTTAAATCGGTTTTAGCAGCGATCCCACCATATTGGGATAGTGTAGGCAGCAAGTAATATCAAAAGCATGTCGGCGCTGACTCCTGATCTACTTTATACTCTACCGGCCTCTATGCAGCCCTTACAAAAGTACATACCACAATGTTTACATGCTTTCCCAGTGTGGTGCTCTGGCATCATTGAATGGGAAGTCTAGCTAGCCAATCACCGGCTTTGCCACATGGTGACCATTACCCCAAACTATAACCATACGGAAGTAGAACCAAATTTAAGGAAACCGAGCGTGTAGGGGATGATACCTATTAGACGTGATTTTGAGGATTTTAAAATAGTAGTAAGATAACCGCTATTCAGTTTGCTAGGTACTTGTAGGGTTAGAATTGTCTATTGGTGTCGTCTCATGGAGATGATGATGGAAGAGATGTCGGAGGATGTTGAGATGTGGTCCCGTTTGGGACTAGTGCTGAATTTGTCTTCATCTCTTTTCTCTGCTCCCAAGCTCGAGCTTTAATTGCATCTGGACTCTTTTCCAACATTTATATTTGTGGGATATCTCAGTTATCTATCACTATCACAGGTGCGCACATGTGAATATGCGAGCAAAGACTCGTTTCATGCATATGACAGATATTTTACTGAGAGTGTTCCTTGAGGCGTTCTCCACTTGTTTCATCGACGCCACGAGTTTCTCCTCAACCATCCTCAGTTAACCCAATGAATCTGCTTTCAGTAACTTATAGTATCCGCTAGACATTGAACCAGGGGTTCAAGGAACAAATAACATTAACTAGATAATGTGCAGATCACGAACAATCGCCTCAAAACAGTACCCATGGCTTGCTCCTGATACGTGCAAGTCCCTTATGACTTTTAATATAGCCGTTCGAGGCATTATCATTCCAAAGTGAACCTGCCATCTCTTCCTTGACCGGTTGGCCCGGCTTCTAGAATAAATTTTGGGCCGTTCCAGCTAACCACTTTTCTACAAGCCCTACCAGGGTATGATGGCCTCTGCTCAGCGCCCGATCATGGGGAGTATTTCCGTTGTGATCCATAATGTCACCAATCGCACCCTTCATTAACAACAACCTCACCGCTCCCTCCAAGCCATAATGGCAAGCGACATGGAGGACCGTCTCTCCTTGACAATTCTGGATATTGATCTAATGTGGCACATTATCAGGACACAGCAGCACCTCCAAAGACTACTCGCATATAGCAGTGGAATGCGGTCCGAGACATAAGCAGTGATGAAGAACAGTATCACCTGGTGAGCCGTATGGGTAGCCTCAATCCCTATGGTTTAGATCGATACCAAACTCGATACGAAGCTCCACCGCCCGGAGTTGCTTAGTTCCTAGCACCGAAAGCGGTGTTTAGAGACCCCGGCTCTTTTCATCAGAGTCTGCACCAGCTTTGAGAAGCATTCTCATAACCTCGAGGTGTTCATGGTCGCACATGGCCGCATAGCTGAGGACGTTGTTGTTCGAGACATCATGGGTGTTTGGTAGAGTGCCCCGTTGCAATAGGAACTGGATAATGTCAACATGGCCTATGAGGGCTGCAATATGCAATGCTGTGCCCGCCCACTCGAAATCAGTGTCTCTGAACTTGCTGAAAGTTTATATCAATGCCGTAAGCGAGGAGGTATTCAGCCACCTCGGGATGGCCTATCCCCGCGGCTCTAACAATGGGCTCAACCTGTCGCTCTAGATCATGGTACATACACACATCAAACATTCAACTAACAGGTGTAACCTTCTGAACTGCACTCTTTACAACGTGCATCTATCCCCGCTTCGCCAATTCCATCAAGAGATCTCTGAGTAGTAGTATCTTTTGGTGATTGATTTTAAACTGCAGTGTTCCAAGGGCGCGCCTTGCTTTTTGCTCTGGCCATTTCTCGACAGTAATATGGATGGCGAACTGAAACTTGCCCTTGTGGTACCACCTCCGAGGCCAAGCTGCGCTGGATCTGTGGGCAGCCTCAAATATCTGAAAGCCTTCAGGGGTTTTCAAGTGTAGGGTTTTAGTACGGTCAGTGGCCTGGCCTGGCCTGCAGGTATCTAAAAAGCCCGCCGGCCCAGGCCGCTGAGGAACACTGGATACAGTAAACTACACCTTCGATTAGCGCAAGGATATCACGGAAGCCTAAGTATACTCGCCGGTGCAGGAACTTTCTCACTTCTCTAGAACCTTCGGAGTACATACCAATTAATCCAGAGTTACAGCGAAAGTTTACCCCTGTAGAACCTTTGCACATACATACCTGTGCAGCATAACTAAGTGGTTTTTCTAAGGAAGTGTATGGCCACGTTTAGCTCGCGCTGGCGAAACGAGCCTAGCGGTATGAAGTGTTGAGAATGCTCCGTGATGTATGAAACGCCTTCCAAATCGTTTTTATCGGTACACCACTCGGATGCGCCACCCTATTCGTCGACGATATGTAGGAGGTAACGGTTGTTAGGTGGGACATTGTTAACCCTTAAGTTTGCAGAACTTTCAGCATGTCGAGGCGGTATTAGGATTGACTGGCATAAAATTCCGACATATCGATGCCTACTAATGTAAACACAGAGTTGCGAGCTTTAGCTAGAGCTTCACAGGTCTTCAAGAGTCGGCGAGGTCGTCAGTTTAGTAGCCTCGTGATGTAACTTCAAGAGGGACATCGTGACTTCGGCGAGGACTTCGGCGGGGACTTCTGCTTCCGTATGGGAGGAGAATGCGACTATTTTTTTCCTCTGCCTCTACTCTTCCAGATTGATGCCATATTGCTTCTTTTTAGCACGATCAGGGGAAAGAACAGAGTTGAAAGAGAGCGAGGAGGGTGAAGATTTCGACGCGATAAAGATACGAAAAGAGAAAGAACGAGTCGAAGAATTAAGAAACGATTGTCTAGAGAACCGAATGTGTTGACACGTACGCGTAGCGGTGGGCGTGGAAAACTCGTCGATTATCTCATGTGTATGTACAATCCAAAAGAAAGAGAAAAGGAGAAACTCGTAGATATGATATACAATCACGTGATTTCGAGCAAAACTCCTCCACTACGTCAACAGAATGAACCCGCTAATATGTGCAACTACATTCGAATTGGTATGTTGCTCTGTACCGTACCTACCTAACCTCTGTACACCCACTCTAACTCTAATTACATCGCAATCTCTAGAAAGATAGGATATGTTCCGGCCCCGTTGGTAAGTAATTCACATCGTCAAGAGGCAGGCTCACTTGGTAAGTGGGTTGGGTGGTGAACTTCCCATTTTGACCCCTTGTGTCTAGCTAGGAGAGCAGCATAGCCGCAAACTCTGCAACAAGGAGTAAGACAACGGTTGTAACGCCGGGAGATCTACTCCAAGTTGCACGCAATCAAGAGTATCCTTTCTAAGTATCCGTTCGAGCTCACACTATAGGAACTTGTACTTGGATGTTTTACTAGGACTGCTCAATCTTCCATTCGTCCGTTACCGCCCATGTACATACATTCGACCACATTGCCATTCGCCCCAATAACACAAATATCACCCTACTCCCTCCTCATCTTCGTCCTCTCATCCTGCTCTTCCTATATCTTAAATTTCTCAGGTCTTTTTCCTGTTTAACCGCACTCGCTACCTGAGCCCACACCCAACCTATATCCCGCTTTCTTCATCTTCATCTTTAAAAAATAAAACCTCCAGTGTATCAACCAGAAATCAGAGAACAGTAGAAAATGAACAGGAAGGAACACCAGACATGCTAAAAGGAAAAAGGAAGAGAAGACCAAGCCTCTCCCACTTCGTCGTCGTTGTCCCTTCTTGCTGCTTCCTGTACAGCTCAAGTTTCTCGTTGACTTCGCGCAAATCGGCAAGCTGTTGCCAGGGATAGTCGCAGATTATAGGATTACAGGCCGGGGAGCTTCTAGAAGAATCACACCAGTAACCACACGACCTCTTACAGAAGATTTCGTTGCAGCCCCAACACCTTGTTCCTGCAATTTTTTTTCCGCTTTCCCAAACCCATATCCTCTCGGTCGTTGCCGTTACCATCGTCTCCTCTTGCTGTTTCTTGTACAGCTCTAGTTTCTCGCTGGTAATTCGGTTGCTGCTGCCAGGGAATGTCATGGATAGTAGGTCGCAACTGCATAAAATCTCGTTGCATCCCCAGCATTCACTTCCGGAATTTCTCTCCCTCTCCATTGTTGTTGTCGTCGTCGCCGCCTTCTCTTGCTGCTATTTGAGCTTCTCAAACTTCTTGTTTGCTTCGGCTAGCTTTTCCCGTGGATAGTCAGGAATAGTTAGTCGGCGAGCTCGATTGCTTAAGATTCATTGCAACCCAGCACTCCATTGATCCAAGCCATGCTTCTCCTTCTTGTCGCAATATTTCCTCCCCCCATAAATGAAAATAACTCCCTCCGCGTTTCCAGGTGGGTCATTTTCGCGCCCCTTCTTTTTCTAGTATTCAGCTTGAACTTCCTCCGTTCAGAATATCTACAAGTGTGCTTAGATACCTCGTCGGTTGTAGGGTTTGCGTTTGGCTGAGAGGAAGCCCTCCTCTTCCTCTTAGTCGGGCTTTTCGAGCCCTTTCTATTAATTGCTCCCAGTTCAATGTATTAGTCCCTTCAATCAATTCCTGCATACTTTAAACGTAAAACCTTTAACCTTCTTCTTCAGGTTTCCAATTTCCTTTACCATGGAGACGGGCTTTGTTGTTACCGTAGGCGCCCTCGGAGGCATGAATCTCAGCTGCAATTCCCGGACTTCCCATGCGTTAAGTATAACCGGGGGAGAGGTGAACAGTGTTCCTAAGCGGCCAGGCCCGGCCAGCCTGCATGAAGCCGGGCCTGATCTTCGCTAGTGCAGGCCCGTAAATTGAGGCCTGGCCGGCTAGGCCTCTTAGGAACACTGGATGTGAAGAAGCCGTTGCTATTCTATGGAGTCCGAGTGATAATTCCATCATTGTAGCCCTAAACTCTATCCGCTTGTTGGGATTCTTCGGCTTGCTCGTATTCCAGATGGATAGGAGAAACAAGCATTGTTGTAGTTGCTGTCTAGACCGAACACCGTGGCCTACAATACGTTGATACTCGTCTCAGTTGATACCAGCTGCTCTGGCACACTCCATGAAACGATAACTTCCATGGCTGGAGAGAAGTTTAACTGCCTGTTTTAGGCAAAACGGGATCTTTCCATTCCACCACACCCACTCAAGAGTGGTTATTAAGAGGTGTCGACTCTATGGAGCCCGAGTGATTGATGACTCCATCATTGCAGTGATAGGTGAAAACGACTTCGTCTTGTCGAGCTTCTTATCCCCCGACACTAGAAACAAGCATTGTTGTTGTTGCTTGCCCATGGCTCGCCCATCCACCGGTGATTAGGCGATTCTAATATCAGTTGCATCACCAAGACTTGCCACACATCCAGCATAACGAGAGGAGAGATAGCGAAACTGAAGTGGTCATAATTCACAAGAAGTTCATTAATCACCGCCGAATATAGCCTGGCCTTCCCATTCCACTAGGCCCCCACGGGATGGTTGTTGATAGATGTCGACTCGATGGGAGTCCGAGTGATGACTCCATTATTGCAACCTGTGGTGCTAACAGCTTCCTTAGCTTCTCGAGCTTGTTATTCCCTGACTCCAGAGACAAGCATTGTTATGGCTTGCCTATCCACCGACAACTCTCAACTTATTAAGCATAACCGGAGAGGTGATGCGATTCAGCTCGACGGACATGAGGAAACGATCATTGTTGTTGTTTCTTCCCCATCCCCCGATCAATCCAACTCCTTCCAGCGCGCTGGTATTCTTCGCCTTAGGTGTCGACTGCAATTTCCGAATTTTCCAAGCGTTAAGTACAGCCGGATGAGAAACTTAGGTATCCGTTGATGTCAGAGAGGGTAGAGACAGTAAAGCGATCCGGGGGCTGGATGATCGATGCAATGGTGGAGTGCGTCGTAGAAGGTCTAGGAGCCGTCGGGCCTAGCCCATTCCACTCAGTCCGGGAGGGGTGCTAAGCGAAGTCTTAATCATTGCAGCCGAAAACCTCATCGGCTACCTGGACTCCTCGGCCACCAAGTATAGTGCTGTTGGAGCGAACACACTGGTAGTTGCATTGATTTTTTCGGCACGCACCATTGACTCCATTAATAACTGAAGTAACGTGCTTTTTTAATTCCAATGGCTATGACCATTGCGCAAGCAAACAGCAACCAAGACCTCGAACACAACAGGAAGCCCTCGCGCATGCCTGGTATGGTCACCTGGCTGAAGACAGATTCAATTCGTATTTCGTGGCAGACGAGTAGTTATGCAGGGTCAATAGGAACTTCAGAGATATGTCCTCGGCCTAAGTGCTGGGAAGGAGATTCGTATCTTCCTCCCCTCCCGCTCTGGTGTGTTTTTCCTTTCAACCATGTCTTCCAACCCCACAAGCAGGGCGCGTTGAGAGCTGTGATGGAAACCAAGTGACTCTTGCAGCTCCAAGCTTTATCCTCTTCAAGAATTCTTCTTCAACCACATCCGAGGAGGCAACCTCATTTTTTGTTATTTGTTTTATAAATTCCTCATCAACCAAGTCCCGGAACTTCCCAAGATCAACACTAACGGCGAAGTTAGAAGGTAACAGTTATAGTATGAGAGATTGAGACGTACCTTGAACCTTTCTTATCTTCTCCTTTCCGTTTCATGAATTTCTTGTCAGCTCAGTCCCTGGGACTTTCCAAAGATCAACACTAACGGCAATGTTAGATGAAAATAGTTAATTACTATGGGGGATTGAAACTTACCATGTACCCTTCCGGATAAGAAGAATGCAACAGAAATTCATACCCGCAAGCCAGGAATTTCCATAAGAGTCCAAAGCGAACTCCAATCCAAACACATGGCCTTCCAGAAAGATGGACAAAGCCGATCAAAAAAGAGCCCACATGGGGGCATCTCTTGAAGGTGGCGTGCTGAGAAGGAGATTTGGCATCTCCTCCTCCTGGCCGACCTGCCTCCATGTCGTCAAGATCGACCTTTGCATCGTTTCAGCGTCTACATCCAGTGGAAATATGGATTGCCAATGATAATGATGATACAGCATCAAATCCAAATGGAGCACCGTACGCCTAGAATAGGCCCCCACTTTGTACGGGAGTGCTGCCAGACCAGTAGCAGGGCCCAATTGACAGCATCAATCGACTCCCTCTAATGAAATTTGACTCGAAGAACTCAATCGGTGACTTGATGCGACGACCCCCAGCTACTTATCAAGGTCCCACATCTGCCCGCCTCTAACCAGGCAATAGCTAGAAGCGGCTAATGCAGGCCCAAATTCCTGTAGGCGCGAATATTTGCAAGGCGTTTTCGTGGCGATGGGTTCGGGTTGCCAGTGGTTCCACTATCTCTGCCCAAATTTCTGGCTTGGGCTATGGTTGAGGTCAAGCTGGTGCCTGGAGAAGGCTGAGCTTGTCGGATGTCCAGAGATGACGATTGAAGGCACTTCGATGAGGTCGTGGATCGATTCAACTGGAGAAGCTTTGGGGGGAATTTCAGCCATAATCTTGTCGAAAGAGCTCTATGATCAATGACCTTTCCGTCCAATGGACGATGGTCTTCTTGTTTGAATGACGAGGGGATAGGTGGAGAAGCTTTCGGTGGAGCATTAAGCCGTGCATGGAGTCGAGAACGATTTCGGGAAGTAGCACCATAATCGTTTCCCAGATGCATCTGTCCTCGCATATGCTTTCGAATATTTGAATATTCAAAGCTTGGTTCCACTGGCAGCTCCTTTGGAAGACGGTGTGACAGACTTCGTGTTGTGAGACGATGGTTTCGAATATTTGAATATTCCGCTACGGACTTGCAACTCTTTTCTTCCTCGGATTGACGTGATTTTTGCGACACGAGACTGTCTAGATGGCCCACTTTTGTCAAAAACTTCAGGAGAGGCTGGAATATTGGGGATGCCGATCTCCTTTTCACAGCGAGCTTTTGATAAGCTCAAGGTGGACTCCCAGAGCATTGAAGTTTGAACTTGAAGTCGGATTCTGCAGTCTCAGACCATCACGGAGTTTGGGTCAGATCGTGACCCAAACCGATGAAACCGAATGGAAACTGGATAACACTGTCGCCAGGAGTGGTGTGGCATAACCCCTAAGGACGATAACAGTATGGCTCATTACATCTTAGCCTCCAAAAAACCCGAACCAGGCAATCTATCATGAGTCGAGAATCAATGGTGGATCCGACCCAGGTGGTAACGCCATCCTTTGGTGATATGGAGTATTCTCGCAGTGTGGTCGGAGGCGACCCTGGGTTGGATTCAATAGTGGAGCTATCCTTGGGGAGCACTTGTTGATTGATGTAGCGCTCAGTTCGTCCGTTTTTAAGCTTGCAGTCAAGCTCTTCTCACTAAGCCCAGTTCTTCTATGAAATGGAACTCGGCTCCAAAGATCTAGAAATACTCGTCAGTATCTGTAGCTAAAGTGGAGCACACACATGAACTTACGTGTTCCCAATCCAAATAATTGGTGTGTATTAAAAGAACTCAACAAAAGCGGCATTCCCACTTGGCGGGAAAGTTCCCTCCTTCTGGGGATGAACCGAGCATCATCCGCTGACCGGGTGGCACACCTAGAGATTTTCGTTAGAATTTGCAGCTCAAGAGTGGAGCACACACAATGTACCTTTCCCGGTCCAAATACTAAAAGTCCATGTTCGCCAAGAAGCGATATTCCAATTGGTTGTTGGGAGAATCTATCCTATAGGACGAACCAGGATCCCACTGTTAGGAATACCTAAGTAGCCAATCTAGAGCTATTCATTAGTATCCAAAGTTACTAAGAGAAATACACACATGAACTTACATTTGCTGACCCGAATACCAGGTTCTTAGACTAGAAATTCGGCCATTTCTGCCTGCAAACTTGGATCATCACTGATGATTTGCGAGAGCAGGTCCTTCAAAATGGTTTCGGGTCCAAAACCGCATCGTCGGGAAGTTTGTCGTACTCTCCTCGTGGATCTAGACAAACATCTTAAACATCTTTCACACTGCTTAGCAGGGCTATTACTATTTATTAGCAACCATTGTGAATAGAACCATCAAGTAAGGAGAGTAGAAAAGTTACTTACAGACATGAAAAGATGCAACGTTTGGCAGTAGAGATAGCGTTCACGATAAAAGCGGCTCCAATGTTTTACCCATCGACACCAGGGCAAAGGTAAGGTTCGAGTTGATTCTCAATTCTCGTTCAAGAGTATTAATGGTTATCCGGTGGATTAACAATGGAGTATGCTTATTGTGTATCAATATCCAGATGTCGGATTGCAATTAGTAATTGAGATCCAGATGTTGGATTGCTGTTGGTAAGTAACTGACGATAAACGACGTGGAGGAGGGATGGTGGAAGGAAGAAAACAGAAGAGAAGGAAGAAATCTGCGGCCGTGGGTGAAGGGGCTTTTTAAATGTGTTGAAACCTCATCCAAATGGCGTAAGTTACTCATGGTGCGTCACAAGGGGGTTCATCAGCTACCCGGACGGAGGGGATGTGTTCGAGTGACTGTGAACTTAATCAAATACATACAAGTTATAGTCGATGAGAGACAGTTCTTCATCCTCACAACGGCGAGAAGCTACCACCAGCTTTCCACAATCCACGGCTCTAGATCGACTCCCAGGCCAATCTGAGCTGCAGTCCGCCGTGGTCTTCGTCTTCTCGACCTGTCCAATCTCCTCCCTATTTTACACCGCTGTTACCACACTGCATACAATCTACTGGACATTTCTCACCAGCAGTATGCTGATACCTCGAAGCCTCTCGCCCATCTACGGGTATTGCGTTTCGCCATCCTCGACGACACCGCAGATCTCAAGCTTACAATCCTTATCATGTTCAGCAACAGCGGCGTCAACGGAGTATTCCTATAACGTGCGTATCACCATGCAAAATACAGAACGAAGGACGTCATCGAGCTTCTCTTTACCATAAATAGTCACAAATTGCACTTCGAAACCAGTTAAGGACTACCATGCACAGCATGGCAAAAGACTTGGAATCCGATGACTCTTTACCATGAGCCTGAGCCTGAGGAAGACAAGCAAGAGAAGAATTATGCTTCGGATGGAAATCCCCAATGGAAGTGTCAAGTCAGATTGTCAATATCAGCCTAAGTTTGTGGAAGAATTTGAGACCGTTATGGGAGCTATTTGTGCGGTATGTTAGCCAATATTCACCACATTTGATGGACATTACTGATCTATTAGCATGTTCAATTACATCACATCACCAACCAGAATGAGTGGAGAACCTCCGCTAAAGATGATCTCTAGCTTCGGGCGCGAGTTTCTTAGCTCCAAGCTCAATGTCTTATTGCTGAGCGAGCTAGCGAGGCAACGAGAAAACGAGGTATAAGTGACTAGTTACCACTTACAATCAGAGTTTTAGCATAAGGCTAACAGATCACAAATCTAATCCAGCTCAGTTGATCCCCCTTTGAATAAACCCTAAGTGTCTTTTGGAAGAATCTGAACACAGTGAGTCTCGTATTACATTTCTCCAGCCACCCAAGAGGATGGCCGAGTTAGTTGTAGCGCCAGGTTAGGGTTTACCTTAATACGTAATCTCCTAGTTTGAGAAACTAAGCGTGGGTTCAAGTCTCACCCCTGTCATTACTCTTTTTATTTGTTACTCTGAACGGTTAGTTTTTTTCCTGCTACACGTCGCGGCATTAGATGAAGCTAAGGAACGGCAAGTGCGGCTATTTAGTGGGGATAGATACAACAGCTCACGGGTGACTTAGCGGAGTTATCTTGGGTTTCCACTCAACCGGGATTCCCCGTGGGGATCTATGTCCAGCTCAAGTCTGTGTGGCTGGCGGTCGGCTACAACTAAATGAGTTTTAGGATCTGAGTTTCTGGGACGGTAATCGATCCAAGGCTTAGCCAAAAATTCGTGAAACTCCCAGATCTGGGATGGAGGCGCATATACAGGAAGTATTCCATCATGCCATCGATTCAGTACAAGTAGATGGCGCAGCGTGACACTAGAATAGTTTCCAAGATGCAAGCCCGAACCCGTGCTCGCAGAGTTCAATTTATGCGGAAGCTAACTCCTCAGGCTAGAAGTTGCTGTTGCTTTTCACCTTGACTATTTCTCGTCACGATCACTCGCTCCTCGCTCGTGAAAAAGTAAAATCTTAATCTTTGCTGCGGGCTAGGATAAGGGTATTGCAACGTTTTGCTTCGATTTCTGACAGTAGACTCCTGAAGTTTTTAAGAAAACATGAACCACAATGTTGCCGCCCAAGTACGTAAAGTAGGAGATAGAATTGGGGGATTTCAAGACAGCCTCGCTCGCAAGCTAGAATGCGGTACGAGTGTACGAGTGGCCACAGGCACGAGACAAAAGTAGCAGGGCTGTAACGTTCAAGCATGTGTATTCACCTCTCTAACATTCCTCATTTTACGCAGCACCACCATCTTGATACTGCAGCCCACACCACCTTCAAAAAATCACGCACAATAACCCAAGCTCTCCGCCCGAACTCTAGACCTCACATTTCCCCCTTGCTTCTCTCGAAGACGTATCGACCAAAACTCCGGCAGCAAAATACTTATTACTCACAATACCAAGGCTGACAATAAACCTTTCCTCCACCTCGCTTGTGCTGTTCTTCCCTTGTGGGCGCTTCAATTCACCGCGCTGTTAAGAATGTCTAACGCTGGAACCTGCTAACAATCGCCTCTTGACAAGTTACTCCCGTTCTTGTTCAAAGAAGCATTCAGTCTCGTCTAGTCCAAGGATTAAGGCTCGAGGTCATCATCTCATTTCTTCAATGTTTGCTTCACCTCCGTGTCGTCTCAGGGATGAAATCGTGCTACTGCATCTCCTTTGGCATCGTCAATTCTATTAGAGAAATCCCATCCGCGAGGTAAGGGAGACAGCACAGCCGGAGACGAGACATCAGTGTGCCTTGTCAAGCGAAAGATCTAGGGCTTGAATGGAACGTTTCCCTCCGCTGAGTCTACCAGTTCCGTAATCTCCCGTCCATCTACCACCCACTTCTCTTCTACTCTCCCTCACTGTCTCCGCCCTCCTTGCAACCCATCCCCTTCTTCGGTCCGATGCTGCTTCCTCTACTCCCGGTCAGAAGGTCATTGTCCAGTATAAGATTTGCTGATTCGAGGTTCACCCTCTAATCCAGAAATCACGCGGTCCAATCTGAACTAATTCTAGCGATTACTACTACTTTCGGGGACCCTTACTATGTGCACCTTAAAGATCAGTGTATATTATTCACGGTATCTCGTCATTTGGTGTCAATCTCCTTAGTTGAGTACAAACCCCTGGAAGAGCGTTAGATCTATTCATAGCACCACCCTTCTGTTGGCTAATAGAGCCACTCTTCGTCTCTCGAGTGGACTCAGGTGCTTACTCCTGCTAACCCCAGACAATGTCAATTTTCCGTGCGAAGGATGAATGTGGGAAGATGTTGCGTTCACGATGTTGTAGGCAGAGCAGTGTTGACTCAGGGTTAGCCTACAACTTGCTAGAAAGCCATGGAAGCTGCTAGAAAGGACTGGAGAGTGGTTGCTAATGCACTGAGTCATTTATGTAGACCCATTCACGAAGTTTCACACGTCACCCGACTCCGCCACCCTCTACTTTCAGTATCTCTGCGGAACTACCAGAGTTTCTTCGTGTATATAAAGACATAGTTTTCCTTAGATAGTTCGCTAGATAGTCACTTGTGTACGATAGACAACTCAACATCTTTTGTTCACAAGTGATTGTACTTATCCAGTAGTATAACAACGTTTCTATAGGTAAACTAATAGCAGAGGATATGAAGTTGGCAGTATTCCTGATGCGGTAGGAACTCCAGTTTAGCCATACAAAGCCCTCCAAAGGATTCTGACTAGTTGTCTTCCGATGCTAGTAGTACTGTAGTACGCTCACAGGCCAGTACTAGCATATATGATGGATGGGCGGATCTCTTGTGTACGCCGCGGCAAATTGGTGTGAAGGGGTGTCTTTGTTGGGGTTATACGTAATTGTACCTTGGAGGCTTTTTTATTACGGCTTTTATGTAGAATGACCAGGTGGTAAATCAATATTAGCAGAATTCCCAGTGTTCAGAGTGGTCTATAATGACCGTACCCAGGTAATTCACTAGATCTTTCTGCTCAGCATATGATCACTGCTTTATCCAGAAGCAATGTGATACTTCCAGTATACTAATTATTAAACAGGTTCATAGGTTATGGTTCATATGTTGTCTAAGATCTCGGCCGTATGGCACGTGACTCACGAGAAGCAGTTAGTCACTTCTCCTTTTCTCTTCTCTCTTCTTTAGTTCTCAAGATACGAATATACAGATTGTACGAGTTTCTCCTCCACCTGACGTTACGGCTTCAACACTAATCAATTCAATATATCCTACATTTTCTAATTTACAATGCCGGATTATACTACTACTAACGCTTCTACAGACGGGCATAATGGCTGGTATGCTCCGATCTTGAAGACACACAGCTGCCACCCATTCTTTATCAGACTTCTTAAACCAGATAGTGTAATCCTTAGCTACCGCTCATTCATATACTGCCTCTTTGAAAAGTAGCAAAAGAAGCAAACCCTTGCCCTTTGGGAATGGTGTGTTGACAGGCCATTATGAATTTGAATTGGGGTACGAAAAAAGAGGGAGCTTGAGCTTGCGGGGTGACGGGTGAGAAGGATTAAGGTTCGAGTGATTACCCTTAAGTTCACGAAGAAAAGATTTGCGAGACATTGCACCTTCTTTTCAAACCCGGGCACGGTCATTATAGATAACTCTGAACACCCGGGCATTCTGCTAAGATGGATTTACCACTCGGTCATTCTACATAAAAGCCGTTTTATTATTATGGCATGCGGTTTGAGACAGGAATCAAACTTTCAACTGCTTCAGCGAAGGTAGTTTGGGAGGTTTTTATTGCTGCAGAACAGCCTAGGTAGAAGGCAGCTGTGATAGGGTTTATTTAAGCTTTCACATAACTTCGCTAAAGTAATTCAACAATGCCGGCTACGTCTAAGAAGAGGAAATGAGTAAAGGAAGTTCTGAAAAGCGTAAAAGACCCTTCGCGTTCGCTGCAGTAATGGGTAGTCATTTGAACACGCACAATTTTTTCTATATCCAGTACCGGCCGCCGAAGGTGGTTTCCAGTTTGTGTTCTTGTCCTCCGGCCTGCCGTTGAGATTCATTTGTGGAGATCTAGAGTAGATATAGGTGGATGAAGAAATTTGAGAGACTGTAGCATGTATATGAAGTGATAAGTGATTGGGTTCTTGAAGCTGGATGGAAGTTTCCTATTGCAGTCATGACAATCGACAAGATATTAATATGAATTATTTACGATTATTTGGATAAAATAGCATTCAGCCTTGCTAGCTCAATGGCTAGAGCGTGTGACTTTTAATCCCAAGGTTGCGGGTTCGAGTCCCGCGTGAGGCTCTTTTTTTTTGCGCTTTTTGCGTTTTTTGCGAGACTTCGCATCTCGTTCTCATCCACCAACAAGCATGGTTGCTCAAATGAGAATTTAAAATATGCAATCTATTTTTATGTGCAGTGGCAGAGAAAGAGTGAAGGTACTAACTACAATCACTGTTGGAGACAACTTTGACGTACAGTGTTCTGGTTTGAAGCTCTGTAATCAGCCCAAAACCCGATGGGTATGCACAGTACTTGCATCACTGGTTGTCATGTCGGTCCCTGGAAATGTTGAGTTTCCCTGCTTATGGCTGGCCAAGCACACACCCACGTATCCATTATTCCCGGGAATTCAGGGTATTACTGTACGTATTTAGCAGCGAGCAAGTTGATGGTGAGTTAAGAGCAACAGCTGAGGTAGGCTAAAGAGCATCAGAGAACCAGGCTCTTAGCAATAGCTTGATTAAGGAAAAAGCATCTGGCAGTAATTTTGAGCTCGGGGGAGTTACTCGGAATAGGCACGGCGCAGCCTTTACTAAAAGAGTTTCTAAATACCAGCTACGAAAGAACATACTCGTTGGTATATCAATGGTTTGGACAGCCAAAAACCCCTTACTCTGAAGAAGTCAACCTTAAATTGACTCGAACCGCTAAGAATGCGCTCGAAAACCACCCGTCAGCTGACTTCGCAAGCTCAGTCATTTGAGGTGCGAGCTTGCAAGCGACGAAAAATTCTGGGAACAAGAGCACGCTAAGGAATCATTAAGCTAATGATTCGGTTTAACATTACCGTCCGAATAATTAATTTGCCAGCGAGTGGAGGAGTTACTCCCGAAAACGAGCGATAGGGAAAGCAGCTTTCGTATGAGTGGAGCAAAAGTAAACTGACACGATAATCGACTTGCTGGACTCCCACTGTACTCTACAGAGTATATACTTAAACGGTACGATGTTTCTGCGAGACAGCTTTTGATTTTCGGACGAGATGGTATTACTGTACATGTACCCGTCATCGAGGATAGTATGTCAGCTGTCAGGAATGGTATACGTACTTGAAAATATCAGACATCGTCAGCGTCAGGTGGACATTGTACTAGATAAAACAAATGTCACAGCGGGCTTGTACTTCGGAAGATGTTAGGGGAAGGCTCAATTTTACATGTCCTAATCATTCACAGATAGCTTTCGAGAGGGACTATTCTTGGTTCAACTAGTACAACGCTAGAGCTACTCTCCATTCTGTTCCTACCTCTAAACCCTGCCACTAACTGAGACATATCCTAACTGTCACCTCATCATCTACCTTATTGTAATATATGTCTTGACATATCTGTACTGGCAAAGTTACATGTCAGGACCTCGCAGTACCAAAAAAAGTATTCGTCAGCGGCCGGCAGTGTACTATCCTCGATGACGGGTACAGTATGTGATGGAGTGAAGTCCGAATCGTTGCGCTCGCTACAGTACTCTGAGGTGAGCCAAACTGAGGAATTATTTGATTACGTTTGAACATGCAAACGGGCGGAAGTTAGTTTGTTGGAGGAGGAGAAGTGAGTCAATGTTAATGTCGAATGGTAGAAACCTCATGATATGGCGATATATAAATGTGCTAATTAGTTGGGGATCTTTGGTAGCACATTAGCTAGAAGACACAGCTAAGGTAGTTGAAAGAGCAGCATAGAACTAAGTAACCAGCGGCCATTTGATAAACGAATAGCAGCTAGTAGTAATATTTTGCAAAACTACTACTCATCGGCACATCCTAAGTTAATTTCAACCTTGATACGGTGATACCATCGACCGACAACTCGCTCGCCGCTCGTCCGTTGCATGCATTATTTTAGTCTGGTTAATAAATAAAAGCCGCTATTTGACATTCGTTTCAAGATACCGGTCGGCCCAGAATTCTAGAAACCCGCCGGCTATTCCTCTGTAACGTTTCACAGGCGCTGTGTTTAGCTACTTACTAGTTGTAAATGAGTGCGATTTTCTGTGTTACAAATATCACGTGGGCATAGTATAGTGGTCAGTACAAAGCTTTGTGGCAGCTTAGACCCCAGTTCGATTCCGGGTGCCCACAATTGTTTTTGTTTTGGCATAGTAATTCACGCAACTTGAGTTTATGTAGCAGAATAAAGGTTGATGAAGCGAACCCTTTCCTGGCTGCCGTTCCAACATACGGCCAACACAGACGCAGTAAAGGCGGGGAGGAGCTGATAACCCAGCTGTACCTTTCATTTCATTCGAGGAAGGGCAAGAGTCAGGAGGTCGTGAGCTGTAAGTAATAACGCACTGCTTTCTCGCAACACCGTGTATAGTTAGCTTCGAGCAGCACAAATAGGCGTCGATCTGTTGTTACCTCTGGGATACAGTTTACATTCTTCAACTGTGAGATGGTCCCCTCTGACTGCCTCCATCCAATGTAGAATCCTGCACAACCAAGGCGTCAGAGCCCAACCCCACTGTAGCTATAGTTACCCATCCCACTCCCATGATGGGTTCTTCGTTTCGCTTCTTCGGGCGGGGGATCACGCGTCACCCGTCCACAGTGATATATAACTTGTTGGTATGTCTCTCTGATTATTCTGTTTTGCGGTCCCTTTGCCTGCTGGCGAGCACTCTTGACACAGGCTCGGTTGCCGCTGGTTATCTTCCATCAGCACCCATGTGGCTTTTCCGTTCCATCATCGCTCAATACTTCCTTCAACCCACGAATGGCTCCTGTCATATCTTCTGTGGATCCCTAACCTGCGGCGATAGGAACCTTGGAAGCGGCAGGCCTCCGGACTATCCGTCCAAAGCATTTGTCGCTATTGGGCGCGTCTGCATGCTTTTTCGCTTTGTGAAAAATTAATCAACGTCCAAGATAGATGCATATATATAGTCCGACGGTTTACTAAAGTACTAGACAAGCTGCGGGAGTGTCATTGTCAGTAAGGAGCCGGTGTTTTCTGGGAGCTTGGGCGCATTGTTTTTCCTCTGGGTGTCTGTTGAGGGAGCTGATGCCTGGATAGATATGTTCAATTCTATTCACTTCACATCCTCGAATCTGAATATGAAAATGCAGGTATATTGAGGTCTTTGAAATCACCGGCGCGCTTAACCAGCACAGTATTCGTCACCCCAGAAATTAACCACACTCCCTTCCCCATGGGACGTGGGATATAATGAATGTTCTGTGAAAACTTGTGAAAATTGACATGGAAGAAATGGCAGGGAATATTTGGCGCGCGCTACCACGATAATTTCCCTTGGACAGATAAGCGGACGGATAGTCCAGAGGTGTGCAGCTTTTGTTGCATGTGTACCTGCATCGTGAGCCTCACAGCTCAGGTCCGTTTGATATGCAGTTGGTGTATGAAGATATGCCTCAGGAGTGCGGCTCGTATCAGTGCAGAACGGCTCATATCAGTGCAAACGGATATGCAAACGGAGATAGATATGGAGACGAATATGGCTGTGAATATGGGAGACAAGTCTGTATATATATACAGGCCTTCTGGCCTCGAGAAGATCAGTCAATCAACAAGTCAAAGAAGCATCCAAAGTAACAGCCTTTGTTACAGGTATACTTGTGCCGGAGATATGCTACAGATCTGATACACGGTGACTGCTGCAGGGGCTGATGTCTCGTCCATATATCTCGAGTCTTTCTCCTTCTCTCTTCTCTGTACCATAGAATTCATACACACGGTTCTCCCCAACTTCCATATCGTAACAGCCTTGGAAGTCAGAATAGCGAGTGCGATACCATGATTCGGAAGCTAGGATGGATCAAATCCTTCAAGCACACCGGGTGCCAAAGGGCAATAGAAAAATTCAACATCTCTACACCCTATCAGTAACCTTCATGATAATTCTGATTGAGGAAGAGAATACGTTGCGGTTCCTGTCTCCTTCGATCTGAAGGTGAAGCTCCAGGTTTTCAGTTCCCCTCTCACAATTGTTAACTAAGAAGACATGGGCATGAGAAGTGGTATCTGAATGAAGAACCTGAATACTGATAAAGCGCGACCTTAGCAACAGAAAACTCAATTTTATTCAACTGAAAGAGGTGGATAGGATAATGGTGGTATAGATATGAACTATGCCACACATGGGTGTATAAGTACCCGTATAAGCCACCGTTATGTATATAAACAACAAACAGGCGTTTTTCACATGCTATTACTTCCCCAAACCCAATTGCATGCAGGGCTGACATCCAGCTACGTGCATATGCAGCCCAGTGAACATTATTCCGAGTTATATGACGCCATTTAATCTGCATCTCAGGGCTCAAGCCATTGTGGGGTTAGGTGCTTTGTCAGTTCTCATCAATGAGTCCTGGCATTTTAGGAATCATCAATTATCACCCATGCGGAATGACTCTACCCGCTATCACTTTCACCTCATGGCAAGAGAAACGCGACATAAATTTACTAGCGAACACTGGAAAATCGATCTATACGTACAGTGTCTATTGCCTCAGCCCTCTTCTAACGATCGAGGAATAACTGCTATATACAAGAGTGCTTACGAGAGTACTGCGAGAATACATTAGTGCTAACACACGTGACTAGTGAGCATAGCCAATAGTATCGCACATTCTTACCCAAGCTGATTTGAGATAAGCAACGTGTGACAAAGGCCTAGAACCCAAGATGCGATGTTAAGGCTGAAATCCGAGGAAGAAGTCCTGCTTATGGTACCAGAAACGAATCAGGTCTCGTCCAGGTACCTTAGGTTTCCCAGCAGGGGACACTGGAACCGCGAGGTGACTGAGACTTCTAATACCGCAAATTGTGTACATTTAATCCATGGCTTCATGTCGAATTTCAACTACAGCACTCACACTCGTCATTGCCCCGCACGGCTTACTACCCTGCGATGACGCCACCAGCAAATAGTCACCGCTACCGCTCCTACCGCATCCTCCTCCAGTGAAATAAAGCGACCATGTCTCTAACCGGCCGTGAGATTCTGATCCGGCAGTCCGCAGTTCAGATCTGACCGGTCTGCGGATATGCCGAACGCGGGCAGAACATTCAGCTTCCTTTATACAATAAAGTTCGTTGTTAGTTATGCAGTCAGCTTTCGTTGTTGTCTGCCAAGTATTCGAAAATCCAATCAAGATAATCTACGGGCCATTGACTCTACCAACCATCTGCAGTTCGACCCAGTGCACTCAACGCCAAGGGCGGTACTCCGCTGAATGGAACTTATCTGACCCGTCCTACAATCTACAAGCTGATTGCGAGCACTGTCGTTTCTCCCCAGGCATCCACCTCTGAGCGCAAGAATTCTAGAAGCCATAATGTTGCTGCTGAAATATGGCGTTTCACAAATACCAACCTGACGAAGTTAAACTATACAAAGCCATGTTGCACTTCTATTTTAATCCTCGTATTATATAGCGCTAGATATAAAAAGCCATTTACACATCATATTCTTTGAAGTCACTTATTAGTCCGCCAAGGCAGGCGAAGCAGCAGCTCAGCCACCGCACGGACCAGTGGCACAGTCACTGAGCCCGCCTCGGCGATCTGCGGAGTAACTGAATTAACGCTGCCAAAAGAATACAAAAATAATTCTGCACCAAAGAATTATTGGGTGTCACAGGATTTTGGTTCGTTGTGGTTCCGAGCGCGCAAGCGCCTAGAACCGGCTCTGCATTAAGTGAGTGGGTTAGGGTTTCATATCGAGATCTCGCGTGGAACGACCACGATACAGATACCAGTTCCGACCCAGTGAGAGTTGCAGGGTGACCCTGAACTTTCAAATGGTAAGATAACATTACATTGGTCAATTAGCATGTTGCAGAAAACCTGGATGAATGGCAGATCCGTCAAAAAGGACACTGAAAAAATGTCACAAAGAGATAGAACTACACCTGGGCGCATGGTCCTTCAAAATCGTGTAACCAGACCGCGCCCGCAGCGACCCACCCAGGCTTTCGTTTCTTAAACCTTGCCCGCATATGCTTCAGCTGGATACGAGCAAGACATACTAGGAGCTACAGTTCCGCCAGCACCATCTGAGCGCCGTGGGTTAAATTGACGAACTTACAGCGAAGCAGATGCATTTCAGACCGGATTGCTAGCTCTCCTACTAAGCTCACAATTGCGGCGCGGGCACTATACAAGAATGTATTCCACTAAAGAAAATTTACGCATGAGCTTTTACGTCTGGTACATCCGCCACGTATACCCACATTTGGGATTTCATAGGGCTGACACGCGCTGCGGGGTCGATAGATCCTGCGAGTTGGATCAACCGCAGCAAAAAAAGCAATATTAAACTCAGCTGCGGTCTCCCGATGCCGACCAAACTTCTCACCCACACTGCAGTGTGTAAGCACCACTGTATAATGTCAGCGACGGAAAGCTGTTTGAATCATATCCTCTGGTAATAAGTACTGAATACGGCTGCATGGAACTAAAGATTTTCGAGCGTAAATTCCTATTAGGCAAGTTTAACGCCATCGCCAATCGGAATAATGCATATGTAGCATAGCCGCATCCGAATATTCAGTGCTTAATGCAGTGGAGTCCGCTATTCCAACCAATGGACTTTTTCCTGGAAAATCGATTCTGAACTTTGTCCCACATCGTCTCTTCCGAGCCCAGAAATAACATCAGATAGCTCTCATGATCATTGCTAAAGTAGAGGAGCACGAAACTTTTGTGAACCCACATGCGCGCTGGTGCTATACGTATACTAAGTAGTCACGTAGTACCTAAATTAGGACTTAAAAATAGTGTTGGTATTTGAACGGATATCTAGATGAGATTTTGGGTGCTGATATTCTTAGGTCCAAGACACTCTGACTGCAAGGCACTACCGGTAAACAGGGGGATTTTTTTTACTTGCTCCACATTAAATCTTCTGGTTTTGGGGCCACATGATTGAATTGCGCAGTAAGATGGATTTAGTCTATCCTTCAGCCCTTCATGTCAGGGTTGATGACCGCATGCAGCCACCCCTCAGCCTTGTCTTGATCATGCATGCAGCGCGCTGTGTAAGCGAGCTTACATTAGGCGCAACAACATCGTGAGTAGTATCGTCATTGGCTACAGCAATGTCATGAGCATCAAAGTACAGTACAGTACAGTAAAAAAAACTCCATCACATCACAGCCCAGCCGGCGATAGTGGGGGGAGGAGGTGAAGTGAAGAGCATATAAACCGTCCACAACTCGCACTCCTCAACCATTCCTCACCAACATCTCCTCCACACCCACCTCACCAACATTTCCTCCACACCCACCTCTACAACCAGTTCAGATATCTTATACTCTTTTTCTTAATTTCTATTTCAAACCTCCACCGCACGATGAAGTTCTCACTCGCCTCCGGGCTCGTCCTCCTTGTTGCAGCGGTCTCCGCGCATCCCACTCCCGAGGTAAACGAACGGGACACTGAGATCGTCGCCCGTGACGCCTACGATGGCGGAAAGTGGTACCCAGGCAAATACGAAGGCGGCTACACCGGCTACGACAACGGAAAGTGGTATCCGGGCAAATATTCCAAGAAAGAGAAGCGGGCAGACAACGGAAGGTGGTATCCGGGCAAATACGAAGGCGGCTACACCGGCTACGACAACGGACATTGGTACCCGGGCAAATATCCCAAGAAAGAGAAGCGAGCAGACGACGGAAAGTGGTATCCGGGCAAGTACGAGGGTCACCACACCGGCTACGACAGCGGCAAGTGGTATCCGGGCAAGTACGAGGGCGGCAACACCGGCTACGATAACGGAAAGTGGTACCCGGGCAAGTACGGGAAGAAGGAGAAGAGGGAAGCTCGGGATGATGGGTCTTGGTATCCGGGCAAGTACGAGGGTCACAACACCGGCTACGACAGCGGAAAATGGTATCCGGGCAAGTACGAGGGTGGCAACACCGGCTATGATAACGGAAAGTGGTACCCGGGCAAGTACGGGAAGAAGGAGAAGAGGGAAGCTCGCGACGACGGATATTGGCGCCCGAACAAGTACGAGGGCTACCCTACGAAGTACGATGACGGAAAGTGGTACCCTGGAAAGCACTACTGAGAGCTTGTTGGATGCGGTCTTGTTTCTATTTCTTCTTTTTACTTTTGGCTTAGGGGGAACTGCTTTGGAGCTATACATATGATTGTGATTTAGAGCGAGGATTACATGTTAATTTCTAAGTTTATTGAGATCTGTTAAATGTTTCTGGCCTTGCTCGCAGGATAGACCTGGTACTGCAGGTCGTCGACCGTTCTAAAGTGACTGTGATGATGAGAGATCATACAAAACCTTCGACTTCCCGGACAAGCAAAAAAAACTAGAGACCCGCATGCGCGGAAAATTTCCTTGAGCTGTACCCCGCACTTGCCAAGCTCAATGTGCTTGACGTTAGAACAATCTGCTTGACCACAAAAGCTGATGCATGTAAGCCACAGCTGATTGCATGGGCAACATAATCGGCATGCATAATCTGTGAGCATAAGCTGCGGCTGGAGCATGTTCCCCAGTTCCTATTGCATGATCTAGAACGATGCAGCTTGAGTTGCAGACCCTCTATGAGATCTAGATCGATGCGGCTTGACTTGCAGGCTTACTGCAATTGAAGTCGATGAGAGCACTCTGCAAGCCCAATTGTCTTACTAACATCTCTACGAGCGAGCCCAATGGCCTCACTGGTAACGGCTGTCTCTGAAAATCTGCAATTGAGAAGCAACAGCTCCTACACTTGTCCTCCATCATAATACTACCAATAGCACAGTGCATTAACAAGTTATATCATCCCGAATGATGGGTGGAGAATATGCGGTCATAGCCTGAAAAATAAGTTGTTGCGCTAAATGCTGATTTTGCTGATAGAAGGTGCTGTCGTGCCCAGACTTTTCCACCTGGCAAGCTCGCTTGGCGCCTGCGCGGAAATAATTGACTGGGTTTGGCAAGGGAGGTCAGATACTCTAGAAGGTGGTTCTCATGCATGTCAGACTATTTAGCATGTATAGCAACGTTCTCTATGAAGTACTTATACAAACGCAGATGCAGGAGCTAGCCACTGTACTGCGGAGGACTTACTAATAAATCCAGTGTAGATGCCGGCGGTGACGTCGCAGGCTACTTCGTTTGTATACCCAGCTAAACAGCCCAGCTGCGGCCAGCGATAGTATCACGATTGAGACAAAGTGAGCCTATAAAATGATATTACCAAGCCTGCACTACTACGGTTATCTTCTAGGTATAGCGATGGTAGCGTATCTGATGCGCATGGGTTGGGGTTTAATGGTGCACGTCTGTGAATGTTGGGTGCGCAGTTCGTACCTGGAAGGAGTGTGCAGTCTCTGCAGTCACAGGGTATCACCTGAATCCAAACTCAATCTCTGTACTGACTTTGATAATGGTGAGACGGACTATAATTTATTTATTCCGTTTTAAACCAACTCATCAATCCGTCCGTTACCTCTTCACCCCAGGGCAATATTGTATCCCAATCATCTTTTTACACTACCATGAATCCTATATCCGCCGTTTCGAACATAGTACTAATGTCATGAAATACGACTTCGCTATGAAACACCAGGGAAGAAACCACCATAATCGACGATTATTCTCTCTGTTGTTGGGAACCCTTGTGAGGGGCACCAGCTTTACACTAGTTTTCCCATCTGTATAAGCCTTGCATTTGCTAGAGTTTGAAAATCTGGTCGTAGGTTCGTATTTGCCGAGCTATTTTCGCTGATTCCATATTTAGCAATCAATTGAGAACCACCGAGCGAGGACAGGGAAACGATGGCATTGGGCATTTCAGAAGCCATCTGAAGGTGGCTAGTATCGAAGATCGTCTTTTGGTGGCAGTGTATTAGGAGGCGTATTGGGAGGATTGAGAATGTTGAGCTCTCAGCAGCCTGGAATCCTGGTCCTTATTAAGGCGCTACCCTGATCTTTGCTAGAGATCTCGGCAACTTTTCCGATGGACATGTATAGTAGCCTCTCAGAGTTACCGTAATTTTTGACGTTTCCTCCGATGAAATTAGACTTCACAGCTCAAGGAGTTCCAGTTGGCTCCGGTAATTCCTTCAGCACCTCACCCATGATCACCTGTGAATTCGGGGAGTGATCTTTGCCTCAAGAATATTCGATGCTTTGGTGCGACTCGTTCGTTGCAAGCTGCATTAGGATCGGAGACCTAGGTTTTTGATTGATGCTTTGGTTTCTAAATATAAACGCTTATACTAGAGCCAGATGGTAGTAGCGCAACTGTCCCTGTAGAAGTTAGCTGCTTGTCCGACTTAATAAGAACTCGGGACCTCGAATATACCCTTTCAGTATATCCATGGGTACATTGTATCATGTACGTGCAAGACCCAGATTTTTCGCTCATATAAAGGGAAGATGACTGTACTAAGACCTTTGTCGACATGCTCTTCATCGTTTAGAAGGTGGACTATTTGCAAATCTTCCATCTCATTCTCAGGATGTGGTAGGGTCAATATGCTTCCCCTTGTTGAAACCGCCTGGCACGTTTTGGAAAACTGATTCAATTCTACCCACAGCGCATGCGCAGCGAGGTCTCTGTCTGTGACCTTGCGATATATGTTGTTCGTGGGCCTTGGGATTCTCGGCAACATACTTGTAACCATAATATTAGCTCTAAAAACATGAGATTTTTTCTTCTAGTAGCATAATTCGTAATCGTGTATTTTTCCTGTTAAAAACGTGCTTACATACGTTTCTATGTACTGAATGGTGTAAAATGAGTGGCCCCACAAAAAGCCAGTCTCGAGATGGACTTCCTGGCGGCTACTGAAGTCGGGAAGTTCCCGCCCAAATGAATGGCGGTATGGAGCAGGCGCAGAGGCTGACTCAGGTGCGGGGGGCGGCGGCAGTGGGCTTATATCCGTTCTTTTCTTTTCTTTTCTGTTCTATCGTTTAACTTTCATTTGTCAGCGGGGATGAAGAGTAGCGGGGGGGGAGCTCCGCCATCTAGCCGGCTCGCCCGGAGGCGGAGGGGGTATTAGGTCCTGTCATACTCTAGTAAGAGTGAATACAGTATGAATAAACAACAACAAGCCAGTCTCGACAGTAAATACAACATGTCTCCAACCGGCAAGCACGAAAACCCTATGATATCAGCTGCAGCGTCAATTCAAACCCTCTGCAATTTATTGCCAAGCTGCTCTCGGATGGTCTCTCCTTCCCTGTATCGGAGAGGGTTCTGATCTCCCTCCGAGTCTGATTTCTCCTCCGAATCGTCGGGTAGATAGATGTCGCCCATTTGTTGTACAGGATGCCCTCACGTGCTTCTGCTCGGCTTCCTAATGATATTTCCTTCTCTAGCTCTAATTCATCTTTTAATCTGTATCCCGCTCTCCAGGCCCTAATCAGCCGTCGGCCGTGCTTTTGAGTGGAAGCTAGGCGTAATCTGATCTGTAGCAGCGCACAGCTATCCCGACGCCGCTTGCTCCAAAAACAAGTGGTTCAACATACGCCTTATCGATAACGAGATTCACCAAAGACTCAAGGTGCCGTATTTAGTTCCAATTCCACAACCATCTCCTCGTTCTTAATCTCTAGTGACGCCTCGTGTTGGGAGAGTCCGAGGGTTCCAACTCGCAGACCGGTCAGATATAGACCACCGCATACAAAGCCGCCCTTGGCATAGGTACGCTCAGGTCGATTAGAGAGATGCCGTACTGCAGATGGGGTGCTATTGGTTTGCGGGCGCGGTGTGGTTGGGGTGTATTGCATGAGAAGGGTTGCCAGAGATGAAACTACTCTAGATGCGGAGGAAGAGAATGAGTTGGAAAGAGGAGGGAGATGTTGAGGGAGTTAGAGGTGGGAGTTGAAGGTGGGAGAATGGTAGATCGTGATAGGTTAGGTAGGTTACTTAAGGGGGAGGGTGAGTGTGGGGTTGTGCTGGACGAACTATAGTGAATCATGCCGGATTTGCCACGAATGTGATCTCGTGCCCACACATTGATGTTTGCTCCGCGATCCGCTCGCTTAGGAAAGGGCTGGTTTACGAGATCACCACGAATGGAATCCTTCTTGTTGGATTGAATACATGCATCCAGAACCGCCGCAGAATTCGCAGCTAAGGCCCGTACAACATCGCCAGGATTGTAAATGGTAATATACGAGTGAGTTTGTATGATTCAACCCTCTGTGACTAAATCATAGCCCCACTCTTACCCCACACCCACCACTCCCGCAATCACTCCCCTCACTAATCATACCACACAGCCGTCGCACAGCACCCCGTATCCCTAATCCCCAAGCTCGCCACCACCCTTGCCGTCTTCCCATCAAACTCCCATACCTCCACCACCCCCAGCGCCGAATCCGTATTCGCAACCCACCTGTCATCCCAATCACTCGGCCTAACCGCATTCGCCGCTCCCCCCGTCCCCGTGGACTTCTTCAAAAACAGCCTCTCCCCGACCTTGCCACTGGAACCAACAGAAAACACACTGATATACCCGGTCTCAGTCGCATTCCGCGACCGCGTCGATGCCCAGAGGTACCGGCCGGAATGGCTCAAGCGTACCTCATCAGCCCAGAACGTACTGTTGGACTCTGTGTGCGCCTGTCAGCCTCCCCTCCCCGCGGGGTGGGAACGTACATACCCTCCGGCGCCAGTCCCCACGTCCTAACACTCTCCGCGACCGGCAGCCGCGTTGTTGGGTCGAGTTTGTACTCCGCGAGTTCATTCGCGTGTTCCAGGACGGCGTATATATACTTCCCTCCCGGATGAGTCGCCAGATGCCTTGGGTTCGCACCAGCGGTCGTACCCATCGCGCCTATTTCCTTGACATACCCATTCGCGTACACCTGGTGCGCCCAGATCTTATCGCCCCTCAGGTCCGCAGAGTATAGATATTCCTGACCCTTGTCGATGGCGTGACCATGGATAGCCGAGCCGTTTGCGTAGCGGAAGGTTTGTGTAACGCGAGATAGGGCTCCAGTATGGTCGACGGAGATGACGTCGCCGCAGTCTGACACCAAGCTAGCGCCGGGGATAGACCAAGGGGTGCCGTAGACGTTGTATGGTGGATGACGGGAGGCGAGAGTATAGTGTGCGTCTGCGGTGCCTGCAGGGGTTAGCATGGATATTTCTCGGGGAGGGGGCGGTTTACAGGGGGCGCTAATGGGGATTGTGCTGGAGAGAGAAACATGGGATGCGTTGTGGACTGTGTAGGAGGTCCAGTTTGTTCCAGAGCCGGTATAGAGGTTCTTTTTTCGGTGCTGTTTGAGTGGGTGAGCGAGGTTCAATTTGGAAGGGGGATGAGTACGTCGAGTTCGAGCCAGAGGTGTGGTTCGGCCACTGTGAGGTTCATGATGACTTTTAGGGTCAGCGCGGCTTCGTCGAATTCGATTCCATAGAGATGGCCTTCGGTGAAGGTGCCGACGAAGAGGTGGTGCAACTTTGCAGAAGCGGCGGCCGCATAGAATAACAGTTGGTAGATATGCATGGTGAGTTGGGAATTGGAATTGGAGATTGAAGAAGAACTCTATAGTTCATATATCTGTGGCTTGCAAGTAAATACACTATTGTGGATTTGTATATATCCGATGCAGGTCCCAGGATTTCTTCTCATCCGGCACCGGCCGATGCGGTGATTTGATGTGTTCGGTGACGAATCAGAGAGTTTTGGGTGGTGTCGGCGGCTACAGTGCAAGCCAACGGGGTTTCGTGTGGGATTCGTCATCGGACGGTTGATCACTGGAACCATGTATGAACCCACGTATGTGCCAAGATACATATAGTACTGGACGTGCGCACTGTCGTTGTTATACCAACAGAAATCTCTAGTAGCGGGCCACTTTCTCGATTCTGTTGCAATGTGGGGTTCTGTGAATTCTTCCGCTATACCCCGAACTTCGGGTCGCTGTCCTCTACCGGAAACGTGGCCAGATCGTGGTTTATAATGTATCATGCACAGCGAATACCGACTCAGCACCGGTGCAATAATTGCGTATCAAGGCTACGTAAACCTTCTTTTATGTATCCAGCCACTGATCATTTTGCACCGAGCCCTCTAGCGGGACATACAAAATAGATACAGGAAAAAAAATATCAAGCCGCGCCCGTCCTTGAAGGGATATTTAATAGGTGGCGATATAACACGCGGCTACAACGTGGGTGCAAGCCCAATGTCTTGTCTCGTAGCACCAAGATTAAATCTTTAACAAATGTTAGGCATCGAGCCACTCAGAATCACTTCCACTCACATAGCTCGTCATCTTTTAGGAATGCGAACTGGTTTTCCTCATCCAATGCAATCCCCAAAGCGGTCACATCAATCGCCTCTGTTGGTTGTTCTGGCGTCAATGGCATATTACAGCTCATTACCAATCCAACCCCGAAAGTTTTCGATCCGATCTCTTTCAGTGGTACATGACACTACGGATCTTGGAACGATTGTTTTGTGTGTTCAGCATAGAGGCGATGAGGGTAAGCAACTTCTTTTCTTCCATTTTGGTCTGCCACAACTTCTCGATGAATCCTATCGCCTGACTTTTGTTTCCGTGGAAAGAATAATCTCTCCCAGTGCTCCACCGGGGGTTGGGCGACTGCTTCTATCCTTCCTAAACTTCTTAACACTCCCGCCCCTGATCAAGACAGACAGATCAGCGAAGATACAGCCTAGAGAAAAAATGTCGGCAGCCCGACCTATATAGGAATCCTGATCTTCATCCTGTTCAGGAGCAGAATACTCCTGAGTGCCCGGATGTACTGAACGGAAACTGCCAGAAATCTTCCCGTGGAGGCGCTGGACTGAGACATCGAAATCCGCGAAATATATCTTCGACCCTTTTAGAAGGACATTCTGAGGCTTGATATCTCTGTAGGATTCCTCTGTCATGCAGGTACTTCATGGCCAAAGCCATACAGTTCATGCAGTCGAAGATTTTAAATTGGCGGGCAGTCGGATCCAGGTGTGCGACGGGAGAGTATGCTTTGGGGTCGCAGACGTACTCCCATAAATTTATGTCGCACACAGGCTCGATTAGGATATGTAGTTGTTCTTTGTGTGAGTACGTTGCGTAGATTGATACTACGTGTGAGTGGTTGACTGCCTTGAGGATTTAACTTCTCTGGTGAAGATAAGTGACTATGAAAGCATAACTTTATCGCAGTAATGGTTCCCCATCATTCTACAACGCACAAGGCGTACAGAGCCTTCAGAGCCCATATGGAACCGCCCTGTCCATGGATGGTACTGCCCGGATATTACAATCTTGCTTATGGCCTTTCGAAATATTAGAACGCTCTCAATAATCATTTTACCCTACTATCAACTCACCTGAATCACTATGTATTATTCCTTGGTGATACTGAATACCGTATACACTCGGATATAAGGTACGCTCTCTATTGGGTTAGCGTGCCGTATACGGTATAATTCTTACCTAGATAGGTAGGTTTGTGATACCTTTAATTTCCGGTTTATTACCGTATGCGGTAACTATATAACCGCTAACTGGGGCATACCTTATATCCGAGTGGATATGGTAGCCCCATGAATTGGTCTGAACAAAGCTTCCCATTCTGTTTGAGTGCTCTTGGACGTTTAATAATTTCTCGGAAAGGTTGGAGGATATAGGTCCCGCCGGAAAGCACTTGCTGAGGAGGTAGAGAGGAGGGGGAGGGCGGATTGTGTTACTTTGGATGGTTCGGTGACTTGTTGATTGACTTGACTTGATCCTATCTCGAGGGCCAAAGGCCCGTATATGTACAATCCCCCATATGCGTACGCGTATGCTCTGACATGAGACGTATCACCCTGGTCCTGATGCATATCCTCATACAGCCACCATCTTCATACAAGTCTTCATTCTCATACAAGACATCAGACGGTGCTGAGACTCACGATCCAAGTACACATGCAACAGATTGTTGATTGCGTATAGTGGGTCATCCCGTGGGTCAGCGATTAATTGCAAATTTTCTAGGCCAAATTAGTGTTGCACTAAGCCGTACTTTCAGAAATATGATGTCTTAAGTCGGACAGTAGACGGTTTTCTCGGTAAGACAGTACTATGACGCATCGGCTACAGCATCGACCACTCATTCCGGGCCGGGTTTTCAATTTCTTGACCGTCTCTCAACGACCCTCTTCCTTATCCTCTCTTCCCTTCGAGACAATTACTCGAACTTCAGTTTCTCTTCCAAATGATAGATTCATGTTCTGATGCCATCTTCATTCCACGCTCTTTGTGCACAACTGAGAGCTCGTTGACCACCAGGTAGTAGACTGTGTATTTTTGTTGGAGGGCGAGGGTGGAGAGAGTTGCTCGTGATAATCTTGTTGCAGTTGTTAATGATGGCGAGAGAGCAGGATGTTTATGACGGAAGTCGGAGAGAGAAAATGGAACGGAAAACGAAGATGGAACTGAGAGACGATAGAACCGAAAGAGGAGATGAATCTGTAGCAACCAAGAGACACCGTTTCCGCCACGAAAATAAGCGTTCCTGGCCTATTGGAAGTTTTGGAAGCCAATGATTGACCTTAGGGTATCCTGCTTTTAACTCTTCTTGATAAGAGTTTTCGGTTGGCGTTGGTCTGATTCGAGAAATGGTACTACTGTAACAATAGTAGGCATTTTTCGTGTTGACATTATCTCCAACGGTTCCTTGGGTAGGGAAACATCTCCAGCTCAATTCCAAACTGGAAAAAGTACCCAGTGTTCGGTGCAAGACCTGAGTTGAGCCCGGGACATCTCATCTCTCCGGTATTCCAAGCTCCAATCTTTGTCTAAGTCGTCGTTCAACACCACCAGTCATAAGCTATCACTCACGAAGTCCCAGACTGATTCGTCTAGAGGCCATTAAGAGCTTGACAGTCCCGGAAAACCTCGTCTCTGCTTGCCGCTGCACAATCGAGACAGACCCAGCTCGTCAGCCACTCGCGATTCGATGCAGTTCGTGTCAGAGTATCCAACCCCATCAAACCGAAGGTTCTCCGGGTCCCCCACGTTGGTTATACGGAGGTTAACATACGAGATCAATACCACCGAGTTCCGCTGTTGGGATCGACAACGCGAATGGCCTCAAGTCTGGTCAAGAGGTGAAACCGAGGTGTAAGTTCGTCGTAGCTGAGATGAGAGAAATGGCGTCAGTTGAATTGCACGAAATATGAGGTTGGGGTGGTTGTCGTTGTTCATGTTTTGGGTGGTGCGTTGAGTTGAGTCGTGAGTGATACACTAGAGTCTAGAGTGCCAGGTACTCAGTAAAGAATAGTTACTCATTCGCTTACGACACCATCCCACCGCACCTTCCCAACACTTGTTAACTGTGCTTTCCAGCCACCACCCAAAGAATCCTTGAACAAACCCGGGCTCGCCGCGAGCGACCCAAGTCCCTGAGCGGGCCCGCATCCCGAGTCCTAGCTCATCAGTAACGGTACAGAAAGCCATGGTGGTTAGTAAGGAATCATCGTATCCTATCATCCTATTTTGGTGGGTATGAATGACTACAGTTTACTAATTAAGAACTCAAGCGTTCAAGAAAAAGCCGGGGATATCTCATCTCGTGTCCTGTACTGGGCTCTCGCTTCCTCCAGCCTACAACCAAGCATCCTTAACCGCCAGAATTAACTAGCCACTCCCCGTCCCGAGTCCCAACTCACCAACACGGAAAACCATTACATCGACATTCTTTATAGTCGCCAACTATGACGGGGATAAGATTGTTGGTCGGACAACCTAAATTCTACGATCTTGTTTCTATCAAAGAAGCCGAAAAGGTTCCGACCAACCTGTTTAGGACTCTAATTCATTACAGACCACTACAAGTACATGCCAAACCTCTTCAACAACTTGCGATTCTATTCCAAGTCTTGCCTATATTAGGTTTCTCTTGCTGTGGTTATCGCATTCTACTTGCTTGTGTACGAACGAAATGGGATTGGGCATTGTGTTTTCCTACTAATTGATGCAACTTGGGGATTAAAGATAACTACGCGATACTGCACATATACAAAGATAACGTTGCTCCCGTAGCCGGTGGGAGAGGAAGTGGTGGTAAAGACATACTACGCGTACCTGAGCGTCTTGTTGTGGGTTCTGAAGTTCTAGATGCAGTTTGATAAGAATTCTGATGCGGTCATGGTGTGTTTGCAGAAATGCTATTTAATACACAAGATAAAATGACGCCCAGTTTAATTGAAGGAAGGATTATTTTTGATGATCACTGATGTCCCAGTGTCGGTCATACCCGTCTTTATGAGTACCATGTTCCTACTGAGAATTCCAGGTTTCATGGAACGGAAATGATCATCCTAATAGGTTTTATAGTGTTACTTTTGTGTTTCTCTTGCGTCAGGAGCTTTGAGACACACTTCGAGAGGTCAGAGATACAACTTTTCAGTACTTGCGATATGGGTAGAACCGTGGGTATAGACTATGGTACAGAGACAAGAGAGAGGAGAAAGACACGAGATGTATACAAGAGAGTTGGGTGATTTGTGCCCTACCGGATGTCAGGTCTATATACGCAACAACAATGTTGCAATATGGGGAGAGCCGTATACGTGTATAGACTTAAGAGAGAGAGAAGAGAGAAGGAGAAAGCCTCGAGTTATATGTGAGAGAGAAGTGTGCCATCAGCCCCGCTAGCGGTCAGCTCGTGTTAGCTCTATATATCCATGCAACAAACAGTGTGTTGAAATACTGAATGCTAGAGAAGCTTGATTGTACTATCTAAGAGGGCCACAAGGCCATTTATATACGGTACGAATATGTACGTACTCATCTATGTATAGAGACGGCTGAACACCGTCAGCCCGTATAAGGGCCAGCCCAGTAAGCCGCCATATGAAGGCTGAAATCTATTTATGCAACATTGTTGTTGACTCTTACGAGTGATACCGTGTGTTTCTTTGCGCTTGGTGCTTTGTTTGTTTCAAGGCCTTAAAAGATCCGAAATAACGAATCCAATAAGTACGATGAAGGATTACCGTTGGTCTACACAATCAACATGAACCTCCCAGCCACCACCTTGAACCTTCCAACGCCACTTTCACGTATCAGCCCCGCCCTCCCTCCCCCGACTTTCTATCCCCAAACATATCTTACCACACCATGTCCGACACCCCCCTCCAAATCGTCCTCTACAACTGCGGGCACACACAGCCCTCACACCCACCGCCAGGCAGCTCGCTGCAATGGAGCTTTGTAAAATCTCCATGCGGCGTGTGCTTCATCCTCACAGACGAGTCGGATGAAAACCTTGGGGAGGTGCCGAGGAACGAGAAAACAGCATTGATGATTGGTCGTGTGATAGTGTGGGGATTGTTGCTGGTCGCGGCGGTGGGGTGGTGGGCAGGCGTGGGTGGATAGGGAGGTTTAAGTTGAGTTTTGTATGCGAGCGAAGTTCTTTGAATTGTACCTTCTCCAAGGTACATGGATAGTAGGTGTTTATGCTGCGGCAGAGAGGGTGAGGGTGTAGGTTGTATTCTACTCCATTTTCTACATCGGTACTCCTGCAATAAAAATAGTATAATTTGAGATTTTATTCGTTGCACTATCCAAAAACCGCCTTTGATACTAGGCCACGGTACCAAGCCTTATTACCAAATACTCGCATCTCTCTTCTCATACATCGACCATTCTATCCTTAATCTCGGAAAAACACTATACCCGCCTGTGGTAAAAAAAAGTAAGGCCCGAATCCGGGTTTGAACCGGAGACCTCCTGCAGATTTCGAGTAGTACTCGACCCAAAGCAGGAATCATACCACTAGACCATCCGGGCGTGTACACTAAACAACCGTTATTAGCAATTAAGAGTCAATCTAAACTTTCATAAGTGCTTCCTCGTTTAATTGGTAGGCGGTAGTATGTACTCCATATAACCAACACAGGCGGCTTGTAAGGTAGTTGTCATATAGTACCAGTGTAGATCTGGGGTAGCGGAACGGTGGGTATAGTGTCGTCTTAAAACGTATTGGAGCCGATGGGAGGTTATTATGTTGAGTGAGAGGGCGCTGTGGGGATGAGGAGGAGGGTGGAAGAGGAGAATTAGATGTTAGAAATTGGATATAAGAGCTATTAAGATGCGTCTGGCTGTTGAGATTATTGGTTCTGTTATGTGGCATACCTTACACAACTGCCGTCTTGTTAGAGAACTTAAGTAAGAAATACAGTAATTGTGACAGAGTTAAAGCACGAAAAAGGGCACAAGCAATTCGTACGTTAGCATCAATGCAAGCAGAGTAAAGGAGAAGAGTCAGAGACGCTCAATTCCATAGAAACGCACACCGTTCATCGCTAAAGTGTCAACAAACTCACCAGCGCCTATTCCTATTTGCCATTGAACACCCCGCCAGTCAAAAAAATACGTCTTATAAATAAGATACCGTGTCATTATGGTGTATGATGGTACCGATCCTAGTTCTAGTCTTGCTCGACCTTCCTCTAAGACCACTTCTCTTACGCATCTGTACTTTCAGAACGCCCATAACAGTATCACTTTCAGCTAACCGGTTATCCGGTTCCATACCCCGTAGTTCATTCACAAGAGTCTCCACAGAGATCTCTGTCATTCTCCTGAAATGAGTGATTAGACAGAAGGGGATTGGTAGACCGATTCCTGTGGTCTTTTGTTTGTAGGTGAAAAGCCCCGTAATCTTACCAAGAGCAGGGTAACACAAGTCTTGAGAACGTGTGGAGAATTGCTTCGATGACGGGAGGTGGTATTGAGTAATGGACAATCGGATGCGGTGGGTGATTGAAAAGCTGAAGGTAGAACGCAGACGAAGTAAAACAAGGACAACAGGGCCGGGCAACTTCGCTAGAATCCAAAAGCCAGAATGTAGGCGCAGAGGAGTACTGACAGATAAGTAGACATAGATATATGATGATGTATAGCTAGATGATGGTCGAGCCCAAGATCCAAAGTTCCTAGAAAGTTTCCCAATCGATACTTCAACCCCACCAAAACGGATCGTATTCAATCAGATTAATGTAAGGTTCGATCCACTTGGGATTTCTGTCCATTAGCGTTCTTGCCACCTAGAATCTGTAGCCTTATCCGAGACGACGAAGCAATCTATGCCACGAGACAAGATATCTGCGAGTATGGGTCCTGAGATTCTGTAGGCAGGATGTTCTGGTCAATTCACGGAGTATGTCAGTCCGTGGAATAACTGGGCTCCGTGTACTGACCGGTCAGCTCGCAGAGCCTACATGCTCCATGAGCTGACCAGTCACTTTGTTGAGGGATACAGCCAATTGTAGGGAAAATCGGGAAAAAAAAGGTTGTTTTTTCTCTGTTCAGCTGCACTGACAAAAATGACAAAAAGTTGGTCCCATTAAGTCTGCAAGTATTGGTCCAATCACAAAGTGATGTATACATGAAATATGCATAATTCATCGCTCTTTCACCTCCCTGTCTTCGATTTACGATATCTTTAAAATTGATTGAGCAGCTTTAAAACAAACAGCCAAAATCGCTGAAAATTGGTGTTTTATCACAACCATTCTATCAATATTAAAGATATGGTAAATTGGAGACCAGGAGGTGAAAGAGTGATAAATTATGCATATTTCATGTATACATCACTTTGCAATCAGAGTAATTGTTACATTTGTTTGAGCACAATTAGCACCAGTCAGTTCATGGAGCACTGATCTGACTAGTTCATTCACGGAAGGTGGGGCTCTGTGAACTAACCGGTTACTCCGCGGACTGACATTCTCCGCGAACTGACTAGAACAGAAGACCATCCGAAAAACAACTTCACTATGACTTGTGTATTGTGCAAGATCATGTTGCCTGGTATTTGGAAGCTGGATTGAGATCATGCTTGGGTGCCTTAGAGATAGCACTTGGGTGCACTTGAGGGTGCTTGAAGTTGGCTGGGGGCTGTATTCAGGAGAGAGAGTTGATTCGGACTAGCCTGGAGTAGACTGGAGTTAATACTCAGGAGCTCGTTGAAGGACATCTATCTCGGCTGGTTGGAAGCTGGCTGGAAATACTCTATGGGTTACGCTAAATTCCGCCAAGGCGGCAAAGCCGTCTCCAGTTCTAGTATCCTCCCAAATACACCTCCAAGTATGCTCCCAAGTACACTTCCCAGTACGTTCTCAAGTACACACCCGAGCATGCTTTCAAGTATGCTCCCAATGGCACTCGATGGCACACTCCCAGCTTACTTGACTGTGTGCTCCCAAGTAAGATCTCAAGACACTCCCAAGTACACCTCAGAGTATGCTCTCAAGTATACTCCCAAGTACGCTCTCAAGTACATTCCCAGGCATGCTCTCAAATACGTTCCAAATTGCACTCGATGGCACACTCCCAGCCTGCTTAACTGTATGCTCCCAAGTAAGCTCTCAAGATACTCCCAAGTACAACTCCGAGTACGCTCCCAAGTACACCTCTGAGTACGTTCTTAAGTATACTCCCATATACGTTCTCAAGTACACTCCCGAGCACGCTCTCAAGTATGCTCCCAATTGCACTCGATGGCACACTCCCAGCCTACTTAGCTCTACACTCACAAGTACACTCTCAAGAGGCAAGACACTTTCCATCTCACTTGACTATATGCTCCCAGGTATGCTCCCAGGTATGCTCCTGCATGCTTGATCCAGAGACCTGCTGAGTTGCAGGGGCCAGGCACCGGGAGGGGTGTGGCAGGTAGTGTGTGGTGGGCAGTGTTTAGCAGATAGCCTGTAGTGTATGGCAAGTGATGTGTAGCAAGTAGCAGGTAGTAAGTAGTAAGTAGCAAGTGGCAGGTAGCATATAGTAGCCAACATCATGACATTAGTTGATATCATAGCCTGAACCTTATCTTTAGTGCATGCACCATACAAGATCTCACAATGCCTGTTACAGGGATACTAAGATCCTAATAACTCATAATATTTATTGATCTAAGTACACATCAGCAAAAGTGCACATCGACTATAGACTGCGCTACGCGCAGCTCATATCAAGTTTCCCGTGGACCCCTGCGCGACGCGCAGTCCATAGACATCTGCGCGTGGGACTATGGAACTATATACGGTTGGCATTCGACAAACCTAAGCCAGTCATTACTGCCGACTGGTTTCGCTGGTACTGTACACTCGTTGAGAGCATTCTTGAATGGCCGCTTGAGAGCCTGCTTGGGAGCCTGCTTGGGAGAGCCGCACTTCGGATGGAGGAGTGTTTTCCAAGGGAAGCTTTGGCCAATGGAAGGCTCTAAGTCTGTGAAAAGTTTGACGTTGACGTTGGCGTTGACGTAGCCAACCTACTTGTCTAAGTGCTTCCGGTACCCTCACCATCTCCATCGCCATCGCCATCGCTATCGCCATCGCTATCGCCATCGCCATCACCATCGCCATCATTACCATCAGTCCCGGACCGAATGCGCACACATACGCCCAAAATCAATGGGAAGCGGGCTGCAGATTCTGCTGGAAAATCTGAGTCGGAGATCTGCTCTCCCCAAGATCCAATTGTCTACCATTCCTACCGAATCTAAGGCTGCAATTGTCAACACCATGACCGTGAGGCATCGTGAGATACTGTCGAGGTGGGCGCGCTAAAGATACGGTTCAGACTATGATATCGACCGATGTCATGATTTCGGCTGCCCGCCGCCACACACCGCCCGTCACAAGCCACACACCGCCCGCCGAACACCGCCCGCAATACGCCGCCTGCCACACGCCACCCAGTACGCGGCACCTGCAATCGGCATCGAGCAAGCAGGAACATACTTGGGAGCATATAGTCAAGTGAGATTAGGAGCGTCTTGACTCTTGGGAGCGTACTTGGGAGCGTACAGTCAAGCAGGCGGGGAGTGTGCAATCGAGTGCAATTCGGAGCGTACTTGAGAGCATACTTGGGAGCGTCCAGTCAATCAGGCTGGGAGTGTGCAATCAAGTGCAATCGGGAGTGCTTGGGAGCGTACTTGGAAGCGTACAGTTAAGCAGGCGGCAGTGTGCAATCGGGAGCGTACTTCAGAGCGTACTTGGGAACTTGCAATGAAGTGTATTTGGAAGCTTGGATTCAAGTGTTGTATGCAGCATCATGTATAGTATCAAGCGCACATAATCGCATGTGTATTATAGTAATATAGTCAACGCAGAGGTTAATAGGACCTCATAGTGCCACACGTCAAATATGCTATGGATTACCGCCCCAGAAACAGCTTCTCAATGAGCTGCGCGTCGCGCATAGCCATTTTTCCCGGTGTAAGTGAACTTAGGATTACAGGCACAATTTGGATTATTTCGACAGACTCTCCTTGGAATTGCTCTGTTTCATTTGGATATGCACTGTTTATTTGGATGTGTACTGTTTCATTTGGACTTCAATTTGGATTGGGACTTGGAGGTGGATCTTAGACTTTCGTTTGTTACATTTCGTGTGAAAGGTCTTGGGCTATAGGGGGAGTGTTGACTACGGAATTTAGCCCAAAGGCTACCAGAACTAAGGCGGGCACTAACTTTAGCAGAGTTGGTATGGAGCCTATCTCCCTACCAGCCTCAGGCTTGGTGCGGTGCCTATCTCCCTGTGAGTCTCGGATCAGAGCAGTATCTCTCTTGTGATGTTTCGCTCCTAGTGATTTGTTCTTAGTGCTTGAGATAATCTCTTTTTTAAATATGTCTATCTTCTCCGCTCTCTGTACAATAGACAATTGAGCTTCTTCATTCATTCTCTTTTGCTCTCATCATAATGGTGTTTAAAAAACCCTATTTTTTCATGTAGTACTTACTTAAATAGTTAATTTATACGGAGCCAGCTCCAGTACGTATACATACATTCTTGAGTGATTGTCTCCCCAATCTGGCCCTGACCGACACTACTAAGCCAGCGAATCCACGCTTGGATCATTTCGACAGATGGAAGAGGGTCAGATGGGGATAGTTTCACTTTGTCACCAATGAAATCATGGAAACTGGTTTCGGTAAGCACGCCCGTTAGATATATAATAGGAATGTACTCACTCTTTCCCAAGCTCCAGTTGGTTGGCGTACCTCTTGAGCGTCGAATCCTGAACTCTTGGGAACCATGGGGTCGTAGTATGATTCCTGGCTCGAAAGCAGTTTAGCGGGACCGTTGCAGGGATTTCGGGTCAAATCCGATGTCGTATACTTAACCTTATACTATACCAACCTTGATACTAAATCCTCGTAACGGTCTCACTAAACCGTTTTAGCCATTCACAACTTATCACTCACTCTCCTCATCATGTTCGGTGTTGAAATATGGAAGGGGAGAACCGTGTGAATAGACTTAGGTACAGAGACTGGAAAGCAGGAGAAAGACACGAGATATATACAAGGTAGTTGGGTGCCTTATGCCCTACCGGCTGGGCCTTGACATCAGCTCAGCTGAAGCTCAGCTCGGTCAGGATCATGCAACACTTCCCCCTCTTGCTGCGCTTCATCAAATTAACCCAAAAGCAGCAAGAACATCAATGAAAGCCACGGACAAGGACCCATATGGCCAGCCGGTAAAAGCCGTGATGCAGGAAACTCCCCAGAAACCTGAACCATCCCCGGAAACAAAAGATCGTACTCAACAAAGATAAAACTGCCGCTCATGGCGGGAACTCCAAAAACAAAAAACTTAAAACAAAGTGCCCCGCGAAACCACAGTCAGGCAAGCCCCGCGAAACCACAGACAGGCAAATAGTAATAGCACCCCGCGAAACCACAGACAGGTGAGCCCCGCGAAACCACAGACAGGCAAATAGTGTTACTCAAAGAGGATCTCCAACTCCACAACTCTGACACATGTCATCCCCAGATACAGCCAAGTTGGCATGCCCTTTCTGGCGCTTGGAATCTCTACGCAGTCCATTCTTCTTTTCTGGGTAAAGTATCCAGCAATCATTCTGCTTGTGACCAGGTCTTTCACAGTGATTGCAAGTAAGGCGAGGTTTATCAGACTGACTCGAATATCGTCTCTTTCCATGTGCATTGAGGGCTGATCCAGTATTGGGATCACCAATCTCGGTAGAGGTTTGACCAGAGGTACGTCGGCGGTCCTCATCACAGAGCTGACTAACCAATTGCTCCACATCGATTTCGTCATCGGCTGTCTGGCGGATGGATTGGGTAGTTGAAACAATAAAGCTTTCGTAGCCATCGTCAAGACCATTGAGGAGTGCTGATGCTTCGATTTCATTGCTGACTGGGGCACCAGAGCTGCGAAGCTGCTGTACATGCGAGCGGAATGCATCAAGGTAGAGTTCTATCGTATTTCCTTCATCACGTTTTCGATAGTCAGCGAGCTTTAAGGTGAAGAGCTTCTGCCACAGATAGAAACGGGATGAGAATCCTTTCCTTTCGTAGAAGGTCTGTAGCTTCCCCCAAAGCTCCACAGGGTTTCGAATATTGAGGACACGGCGTTCAACACGTTCGTCTAGGTAGAGGAATATCTCGGCTGTAGCTCGCTCGGCATCTTCGTCCCACTTCTGAACTGCAGCGTCATTGTCATCGGAGGATGGGCCTGCAGTATTGCTACGAGTACGGCTGCTGCCAGTGGCATTACCGGAAGCGGTTGTCGGTGTTGGACGTAACTTGCGCTGAGAGACGATGGACCAGAGGCCGGCGCGGATAAGCAGCATCTCCATTTTCGTTTTCCATGTTGCGTAATTGGCACCGGTAAGCTTCGGCACGAGCTGATTGTAGGTGGAGGATGAAGAGGACGAAGGGCTAGGGTTGGATGACATCGTGAGATTTGTGTAACAGATTTCGAGGATAAAGATCAAAATAGAGTGGCGACCACCGGGCTCATAACCTGTTGAAATATGGAAGGGGAGAACCGTGTGAATAGACTTAGGTACAGAGACTGGAAAGCAGGAGAAAGACACGAGATATATACAAGGTAGTTGGGTGCCTTATGCCCTACCGGCTGGGCCTTGACATCAGCTCAGCTGAAGCTCAGCTCGGTCAGGATCATGCAACATTCGGTGTTGCATGTGTACTTGGATCGTGAGTCTCAGCACCGTCTGATGCCTTGTATGAGAATAAAGACTTGTATGAAGATGGTGGCTGTATGAGGATATGCATCAGGACCAGGGTGATGCGTCTCATGTCAGAGCATACCCGTACACATATGGGAGATTGTACATATACGGGCCTTTGGCCCTCGAGATAGGATCAATCAAGTTAATCAACAAGTCAAAGAAGCATCCAAAGTAAAATTCGGCAAGAATAACCGCCCCAAATGCTAATAGACCGCAGACATGGTTCTGCGATAAAGGAAAGGTCGTATGTTATTCCTGTGCACCAAGAGGTCCTTCCTTCGCACCATCTGCCGCCTTACTGCATTTAAAATAGATGTTATTCATATATACGTTTCATAATAATCGCCACAACGACTCACCGTAGTGATATCCGGATATGACTTGTCATTAACTAGCAATTAGTTTTAACCCCCTTCATCTTTGGTGTTTCGAGGCAAAATCTCTAGCCAAGCTGAAATCGAGGAATTTGCCAATGTTGATATAGCCTACCAGCGATGTGAGAGAAATGACTTGTCATCGACGATTAGAGCAATTGCATTTCAATGACGAGTTATTCACCCAACTCCCGTAATGACAATTGTAATTGCTAGGTCAATAACGAGAGTCAACTCCAGTCATTGCATGTAATTGCTAAGTCAATGACGAGCCATTTTTCGCCATGATCACCATAACCGACACAAACAAACATTCCCGCAGGAAAACTTAATATACCAATCTTTTATGTCTATAAAAGTTAGACTTAGTATTTTTCAACCAAGAATGACGTTACGTCTTTCATAAGTTAGCATCCTTACATCATTTGAAGTTCTTTTATAAGTTGACATCTTTTCTATCCGCTTTACGAATTACCAATAGATATGGACGTACTTTATTTTGGAATAATGTCAAGAGGACATTCGTTTTTGAAAAAGTTACCTGGTTATGCTTCTATGATATGGTGTGAGCTTTGACGTGGTATCGTGAACCCAAAAGGAATAAATAAAACAAAACCAGAAAAACTGGCAGCTTTCACTGCATCTCGCTCGGCGAAAGCTGCGATATAGTCAGCTACAAGATGATGAATTAGATGGGGGACATATCACAACTGAAAAGAATTTATGTCGGAATTAATCGAGATCCGTTATCTCGGGCGGGGGGGACAATGTGTCTGGGATTCCGCCTGTTTCCTCGGCAGTGTTCTTGAGCAACCGGCTTATTATCAGGAAGCTACAGACCGCTGTCAGGTCCGGTCACTACTAGGAAAGCTACCCTTGGCATAGGCCGGCCTATTCAAATACTCACAGAACCCTAGCCTAGATATCCATAGCCCTTTGCTTTGGTGCAAATATTCACAATACTAAGGAGTGGAGCAATGGGTTAGTTACAACCCATCATAGTATGTCACTCGGTAATACTATTTCTGAACTATAATATCTCCCAACTCCACGTAGCAACTATCCCACGCTTCCTTGTAGCCCAGTTCAAAATCTAAAATTTATCACTACCCCTTTTCCCCACCTCACCTTCACCACCGGCCAACGCAACACGCAATGGCAAAATCTCCATGCTCCACTAATTCCTTGCTTCCTTCACACAAGACAAACTTCCGTCGCCGCCACCGGTCTGGAGATGTGCAGTTACCACCCCCATCTCACGCCTCCTCGAAGAGGATGTACCAAAGGAAGGCTACCTTCAACAGCCTCACCGACCCTCCTCCCTTCCCCAAATCCCCCACCCCCATTATCGTATCATCAGCCACAACAACGACAACCTACCACGTTGGTTCCTGGTTGCGTCTCCGCAACCACGACCACCCCCTAGGTCCGTCGTACACGCACATGGTGTCCTCACCTACTTTCTCGCCGCCGCCGACAAGGCATGCAAAGGCTGGGAAACCAGTCCTCAAGGCCCGTCGTGCTGCGATTGAGGCTTCAACACAGTCATCAGCGCCAGAAACTACAGCCTCCCGCAAGAAGATTGCGAGGCTGCAGAGGATAGAGGCGGAGGTTGGGGCTTGCAAGGCGCGGATTAAGGCGCTCGAGGTAGAGTCCGGGATTATTAGGAGCGAGATGTGTCCGAGTACAAGGGAGTTTTGTAGGAAGACCAGAGTTGGAGGGTGTTTGGAGGAGTTTGATAGGCTTAACTTTAGGTGAAGGCGAAGAAGGAGGGGAGGTTTTCTGTTACGGAATATGAAGTACATATCGAGGTAGAGGATACCGCGAAAGCTTTTTCGTGATCATCTCGCTCTTCCTGCTGTCCTCGTTCTCTTATACTTGCTCTCCCATGCACCAGGACTCTGGACAGTCAATCCTTCACGTTAGTCAATTTTAACTGTCCCGACATTCCGAGTCGTATCGGCCACTGCGGCCCAAAATTTACCGGTAATAGTCTTCTTCTAAATAGATACCGAAATATCCATCTAGAGCTCGGCAAAAAAAGGGCAAAACTACAGTACCTCGGATTCTCGTATGGTCACCCACTACGGTACCAACCTGGCAATGCTATGCTTAGATATGGCTGAGCGGACAGGAAGCGTCATTTTCATATCTCTTTTACCGTAGCTGCCAGTTCTTTCCGTTTTACACTTATATTACGTACATGCTACATTACGAACCAGTAAAACCGAATGCTCAGAATTTACCAAAGGATACTAGGCCAGGTCATTGCTTCATATACAACACCATCGATCGTAGCGAATGCGCTCGATTGTGATTTAAAGAGCGTGCAGGCTAGAGTATAGGGTATACGTAGGTATGACGTATTACCTAGGAAAGAGCAGGAAGAATCTAGATGAAATGGGAGGAGAAAGCCGGGAGAAGTAATGCCCGTGGTGAGTTCTATGTAGTGGTCATATAGACGGCTTCAACCAACAAAAAAAGATAAGGGTCAAAGTTGACTGGTGCGAAGTGACGTTCAAAATCGAGCATCGGAAACCCGGCGGAAGCTGGAGTACGTACGTGGCCGACTGATAAGTCATCGCAGGAGTTTGTGTGAACTCTCCCGGTTGATTATCCCCTGCGGCAAACTTCCCTGGTTAACTATCTGGTGAAGCAGTAATATCGCCTTATATCACTGAAAAGTTTACACATGACCTGCTTAAACAACCCCAACCCTGGATGCTCAAGCTCTTCCTGCCAACACGCGTCAAGTAGATAGCTCCAGTACCGCCTCATTTAGATCCATGTTTCTTCATGCCCGAGTCCTCGGGCTGCTCAGATTAATGTAAATCATAGTTCATACCACAAACCAGGGTTCGGTCTGAGGAATACAAAACTCACCAGAGCCAAGTTCGTCAGCTACCCGCGAGGTAACAGACCAGCCGCGCGGTAAACTCCATTTAAGCGTCCTAAACCTTCCCGTCCGGATGTTTCATGCATGGGGTATGTATGTCTCGGAGAATATCAAACGGTAAAAGCTTTCGAAGTAGGTACTAACCCCATCCGTTTCATTCTCGTGCCACGGCTCATGCGGGCATATCCATGGATAGAAGAACTAGTGCAGATGAGATGCGGCCCCGGTAGCGGCCTCATCTCATCCCCGCTCCGCTTCTTCCGAATAGTTTTCGTAGTGGCAAAACGTCCGTGTCCGGTAGCGACTCATCAGATGAACAAGCGAGGCTAGTCTAGCTCCCTCTAGCTGGCTATGTTGTTCCACATATATGCCGTTATTGCAAACGACCATCAACCCAGCCGCCTATGAAGTACACACCCGGGAGTTCTTTTACTTCTTTTCCCATGGGAGGTCGTTACCCCGCTAAGGGAAAACATGAGCCACATATAACATCCCAGCGACATTGAAATCCGTGGCGTGCATGCATGGCATGAAAGTTAGAGGTGCATACGACCAAACAGACGCGCGCGAGATCTGGTCTGACAAATAAATACCAAAAGCAGCCCAGACACTCATGAATTACATACCCAAAAGTTCTTTTGCGTCTTTCCTATACAGTCTGAGCGGTCGTAACTCCGCATCATCAACAGGGAAATCATGAGCCATACAAATTTGGCCGGCGCCGTAAGTAGATCCCATGCTATGCATCAAAGCTGCTGGATAGGTAGTGATCGATCGTATCTCTCACGTGTACTCTAGTCGCAAGATCTGGTCTCGACAGATAAATACCAGATGCACCTCCGGTTTTCTCCCAGACAAGGTTCCGTTACTTGTGACTTTGGTAGAAAGTTAGGCTCGAGGTTCTCTTTCCATCTCTCCCCCCTCTCTCTTCTCCCACCACTACGGAACATAAGCACCTCCTCCAGGCATTATGCAACAGAACGCATTACCGAGTGTTAAGAAATGCATATCATCATCCTCCTCCTCCCTTCTTCTCCGCAAAACACCAGTTGTACAAAATAAACTTCGGGGTTTCAGATCGAACTTTTTTTGTCCCTTCTCCTTTTACACACCGTTGTCTCTAATAAGACAATCGGCGCCGCCCACACCCCCGCCCAGTTTGACAACACCGCACCACCACCACGTCGTTATACGTTAGCCAGATCGGAAAAACGAGGCTTTGGTATGCGAGAGATCGAGAATACCACACCCCACAAGATCGACCCGCTGCTTCATGCTGCTGCTGTGTCATCGTGGGGAAACCGGTAGGGGTTTTTTCCTACGATATGGAGTTATGTAAGTTAGATGTTAAGGAACATTCCATGTGGGTGGGTGGTGTGGGTAGGAGGACAGCACATCAACTGCAGCTCCACCGTCGGGAGATTCAAGGCTGCTGTCGGTACACGAATGAGGAATCCGCTGCGATATAAGGCTGGATTAATATCACCCTACGTGTTGTGAGTTTTCCGCATATTCCTCGGTACCGGGTACTGTTGGCAAAGCAGAAGGCACCTGTTTACAAAGTATGGAAATCTGATATTTGGCAAGATCTGAGCAGGTCAGGTATCTTCGTATTCGACAGCCCTAAACAGCATCGCCGTCCGCACAGTTTCCGGGGGTGCCTTACGTGCCCTATATTGCTCGGCCGGAACACATCCATCCTTCAAACAAATTAAACAGCCAGCCCCAGCAGCCGACATCGAATGGAATTCATGAATGGGCCGCATGAACATAGCAGTAAAGTAGAGTGAAGCCCCCCCACAAATCTCGCCAGAAAATTTAACCACAAAATCCAAGTTCGAAATCCACTTGTGTCGTGTGTTCGTCCCATTGAACGAATGAAACAGCGCCATGTGGGCTGCCGTCCATCCCCTGCAACAACCCTATCACTGGCTATCAGTTCTGTGGCGTGAGGCAGAGCTGTGGCAAAGTTATTTCAGTCTAAGAGCGGGTAATAGAGTGCGCAATCCCGGGTAAATGTGTTCGGCCGTGTCCTAGCCACACAAGTACTTTGCCTCCGAATAGCGGTAACCCATGAAACCCCGCTACTGCGATCGCCAGTGTTCTCCGCACTTCTACCGTTGCTAGAGCAATCCCACATAGGCAAAAACAAACAAACAAACGATTACAGGGAAATATCCTGCCCTACTCAGTTTCTAAATAGAGTGGGTGGAATGCTGTGGCTAATATGGGGCGTGGTGACTCGGCATCACTTCTTCAGCCGAATTCTACGCCGATAAGGCTTGTCAGATAAATTAATGCCCCCTCCCAACATTTTGACAGCTCGGGAGTTGTTGATGCTCGCTTGGCTCGAAATAGGTTGGCAGCATCCCCTACCTCACCTGAGACGGAGACATGTTTGGACATGTAAACTTAACTCAACTGAGATGCTCATCTGTAGCGCATACTGTCTCAGGTACTACATCTAGAGTTTTGGAACCTGGGAACTATACAACTAAGGTTAGGGGGTGGGGTTCGCGATATTTAGAACGTCAGGTGAACTCGAGATGAACCGCTGCTACCGCGTCCTTGAGGGGAATGGGATGTGGGCGTGGAGTTTGTCTCCGGAGCTCTTTCTATATGGGAATGTTTATTGTCCACCGTTCGAGAAAATCCGGGGTTGATCCCTAACCCTAGGATTGTGGAGTATCGCGGCTTCAATATTTATTCCTCTGCAATACCCGCAGTTTCAGTCGAACAGAGAGTCCGTTTGTATGTATATGGTATGCAAGAAACGGATCGAATTCTCCGCATATGGTGATCAACCCACCCACACTCACATCCCTGTTCAGCTCGGCATGTGCGTGCTGCCGATGATGGAATCTTAACCCGTTGCTTTAAGCGGTTAGGCTGTCTCACGGGAAACGAGAGGCTGAAGATAACGTTTGTTCTTCCACCCTGGCCCATAGTTTCAAGTAGTATATGATCTGCGAACGCGTTGACCTTCTCGAAGCTCTCTGGTCGTAAACGTTGTTTGGCACGTCAAGCCGGCAGAAGGTGATGCATCCGAGGAGCAGTGCACTTTCACGTAGAGCCACCAAGCGATTCTTGACCAGCATTGCTACCCCGAACAATAAATCTTCTTTATTTATTTTTCTGCGGGCCACGGGACAGAAGCTTTTCATCTGCTGTTATATGTGCGGGGGCCGGGCGGTAGTTACTGGCACTGTGGTTAATTCTTCGGGGTGTAGGCTGATTTCTCCCAAGCGCCCTAGTATCAGGCCACGGGGTGATGGGGGGCTTCGAGAAAGGTTGGTTATCGACGATGCTGCAATCGTTTGCGAAGAGGGTGTGTGTGTTTCTCCTCTGTTCCTGGCAGCGTGATCAAACATTTTTGAGGTAGGGAGCGAAAAAAATCCAAGTGGTGGCTAAATACACCGCATTTGGACGCCTCATTCTGAAAAAGGCTGCTAAATGTCCGTACGGGGAAGGGCATGCAGCGATGCGCTGGAGAAGCAAGATCAAGACAAGACCGGCCGCTGTTGCTCGCTGCAGGAGAACACTTCTCTTTCAAGGATTGTGGTGGGATCCCCTTTTTGGATTGTCGCTTTTTCCGCTGTGAATTATAGGTAGAAGCAAAGCAAGAAATTTTCGAGAATATAATAATAATTTAATGTGCCCCGCCGTCCGATCCACCGTCGTCATAGTCCATCAGAGAAAGAGCGAGATCAGCGGAATGACGGAGAAAATGAAGAAATGAGATCTCGAGACTCGGTTCTACCCTAGTGAATATTGTAGAGTGCTAACTACTTAGCACTAGGGCGGAGGTGTGGCCGGTGGGAGACGTCGCGTTGATGGGTGGACTTGACAACTCATCGTTAGCGCATCGAGATTTTATGGCAGAGAGCGACTGAAGATAGAGAGGCTGGATGTCAGTTGCTCGCTCTCTTTGGATAGTCGGTGATCGTGTCGAACAGCCCGAGCCAATCCCTCAGTGCAGCATAAACATCGACACACATTTCATCAACCGGACCGTAGGGATGGTGGTAAGTGGTGGTGGTGGTGGTGGTGGTGGTGTAATTGTTAGGCGTAAAGTAGTCGTCGTACATAGCGCCTGTAGAGTGCTCTTCTTTCCATAGCTGTGGTAACACATACATACAGCACAGCAGGAGGGCAACCCTGCGTTCTCCACCACTTCATCCGTCCATTCCATTTCGTCCATTCCGTCCATCACCCGTCCATAGTACTCAACCTCCATCACAACATTTCCCAACATCTCAATCTCTGTCCTGTTCTTGTTCATATACTCTCCACACTTGTTTCCGGGACGTCGTCTGCTAGGATACATACGTACGTCCAGCTATCTAATTATCCAGGTTGTCCCCGACAACCCCTCTCGCAGAGAAGGACGCTAGACACTCTCCCTCCGCACACACAGACAGACGACGGGGAGACAGAAAGACATAGATTGTCGACGACGAACGAACGAACGAACAAAAGCGATTGCATTAGCTTGCAATCGTATAACCTACAATCCGTCTGAGGAGTAATTCCGACGACGACAACAACGGTACATACTCGATCGTTCCTATTCCCTGTCTCGCTTCAACTATCGATCGGGAGGACTCGGTATTCACTCGGACTCTTCTAAACTTTTGTTTTCTATACATCGTGTTTTTGGTCTCGATATTTTTGCGTACAGCTTTTTCGCTTTCATTCCAGTCTCTCTTTGTTGGTTCTGCGAGCCACTGTCACTCACCAGCCACCCGTTGCGGTCCACAATCCCCCTCTCTCCCGGAGAAACGAGCTTGTCTAGCAATCAATCAGCATTCATCGACAACCAGTCATCGCCCGACCAACCAACGAATTGAATTAATCGATTGTTCGCCGACAGAAACAGCGTTTTATTACTGGCTGCAAACTTGTTTGCGTTACCGCCTTTTTGATAATATAAGCAGTGCACCTTCTTTCTCACGTATTCTTTACTCTGTCAGCAATTTGAGGCTGCGCCCCACAGAAGGAACGACCACCACATCATTATAGATCGTAATTTCCTTGCCGCCTGAAGGCAAAGAAAACTCCCAACGCCCTTCTTCCCCTTTCCACGCCACGCTGGCCAACGATTTATATTCCTCCTCTTCGACTCGCGCCGTTTACAATCTCCAGATCCCCCCCGAATCTAGTACATCGCGAAACCACCCAACATGGCGGTCGGAAGCACCCCGTTAGATCCTTACGGGGCTCTCAGTGTTCCGCACGACGCGTCGCCAGCCACCATCAGATCATCGTACAAAAAGCTTATGCTGCAATGCCATCCCGACAAAGTCCGCGACGAAGCGCAACGAGCGGAAAAAGCACAACAGTACCAAAAAGTCCAGGAGGCGTACGAGCTACTTATCGACTCGCGAAGACGCCGGAAATACGATGAGGAACTGGCCAGAAATCCACATGGCGGAACTGCGGCAGCTTCCGCTGCTGCTCCTAGTCCTTCAGCGCCTGCCGACGAAACGAAGCGGGAGAAACATCGCGACACACATGAACGACGGAGGAGACGGCCACAAGAGGAGACAACATTTAACGAGGCGGATAGGGAGGCCGCTGGCGGGACAGCCCGGCAGACGAGGTATAAAGCGGAGGAGATCAGGCGCCATGACCAACAGCGAGAACGAGAACGAGAACGAGAACAGCGCGAACGAGAGCGGGAGCGGGAGCAACGGGAGCGGGAGCAACGGGAGCGGGAGCGGGAACGGGAACACCATCGGAGGGAGGAAGTGCCAAAGCATTCTAGGGAGAGACGCACTCATGGGAGTACTAGCGGTCGGTATGCCGAGCAAAGTCCACTGAAGCCAAGCAGTTACGAACAGCCGTCGCATGTTCCGCATGTTCCGCACGTTCAGCACCCGCACGCCCAGCACGTCCCACGCACCCCGCACGCCCCACATAATCCGCACACCCCACACGCCTCGCACACCCCCCACACCCCGCACGCCCCGCAAGCCTCGCATCCACCTCCGGGATCTAGAGCTGCACCTCTACCGTCACAGGCGGAACCTGAACCAGCTACAGCTATAAGGCCCGGATATGCGGAGACTATAGCGGCAGAGGAAGCGAAGCTAGAAGCGGTGAGGAGGAGAACAAGAGAGGCCCAAGGACTCCCGACCGGATCCCCACGGACACAGCGAAGTAATAGCCACGACTCAGATGCGAATGGGAAAGCCCAAGCACACGCCGCCATGGCTGACCATACCCGACTTGCTCAACAGCAGCAGGCAGAAGAGCAACAACGCCGAGAACGAGAGCGACGAGAGCGGAAGGCCCGTAAACAAGCCGACCATGCTCAAGACTTTCTAGCCGAGAGGATGGGGCGTTCCACTGATATCCCTATCCCTCGAAGTCGAAAATTTTCAGTCTCGCCGTCTGGCGGCAGTCGGCGTCGTGGATCGTCGTCGGTTTGCAAGGACGACTTTCTTGGCGCCACTCCCCCACACTCGGCGAAACCCCCCCTCTTCAGCGGTTCTGTGCCCACTACAGCACCTTTCTATGGATCTCCGCCTCATGTCGGTGGTCCTGGATACCCGCACCTTCGACGACGCCACAGTGTCTCATCTCCGAGTCTAGAAAAACAAACGTCGCGCTCGCACCGACAATCCCAGCCGCCACCACCGCCCCAGCAACAGGATTCAGGGTATTCCAGCCCCTCCTCCCCTAACGACGCTTCTACTCCTATTACGTTCGAGAAGAAGAGCAATCTGAACCCCGGCGGGTGAGCAGCCTCGCTTTCTCTCATCCCTTCATCCACCCATTTGCCATTATTGCCCTGTCTATCTGTGACATAGCTGCTAACATACTTTTCCAGGTCAAGCGTACATCCACAACAAGCAACCCCCAATAACACCGCTTGGAAACGTTATATCGTCTACGTACAAGAAGACGGCACCACGTCCACTGCGCCTCCTCAGGGGATTCACCGCAAAACAAGCTCAGCAGGCAGTCCCGAGAGCTCACACGCCGAACCTGCTATTCTTTCTGATGACCAAACTGACCCTATAACACCGGACTTTATTGTAAAAGCCGGTATTGCAGGGGCGGGGAACACCTTCGTTGTGCACAAAGCTGGTTATACGAGCGTACCGGCAGGGTATGCAGCCAGTGCTTCAGGGTCACATTCGAGCCATTCTAGTCCGAGAGTACCAACGCAACGGCATCACAGCGTCCACCATAGCCCGAGGATGGGAGGAGGCTTCGAAACGGTTGGTGGCAGCACTATGCCATCGAGTCCAGGACTGTCACGAGCCAGCACGTATTCAACGCCAAGTACGAGACGCCCCACTATGCCGGATATATACCCCGGGTTTGTGGCGCCTACGAGAGGCGGTAGTTGGTGATTTTGCGATATAATGCGTTTTTCTCCATTCATTTGTGATTTGTGGCTTTTCATTACGTTTTTTTTTTCCTTTGGGGATTTTGCTTCACGCTTTCGTTTTGTCGCCTTGGGTCTATTTGGAGTTATTGAGATTACTGCTTTCTCACGCTTTTTAAGGGGTTTTGAAGATCGATGGCATTTTCATTGTTGGTTTTTTATATCGTTATCCATCATCTATGGCGGGGCGGTGCGGTACGGGGCGGGGTTTCCTTTTAACATCCTTATAACTGAACTTGCACTTCTGCATATTGAAGATGTCGATGAACTGATGATTTATTTACCTATGATCACGATATGACGATTCGGTGGGCTTGTCGGATGGAGGTGCGGGTTGAGCTTTCACTTTCATTTTACTCTCGTGTGCGGGAGTTTTTATGCAGCTTGAGCATTGAACTTGACTTGAACTTGCTACTACTATTTTCCACTGGCTACTGCTATCATAGGGGTTTTGCGCATGGGATGCTATTACAGCTGCTATTATCTACGAGCGAGCCCGATCATTAGGTTTTGCTTTGTGGGGTGTGCTTTTTGTATTCTATATCAACGAGACTGGGGAGTAAAGGCTGGGTCGGTGTTTTAATTTGAAAGATAAATTGGTCAATATTTTTTTTGTTTTTAAAGTCGTGACGTTTTTTTAGTATGGGATTTGCTCGCTAACTCGATTTGATTCTCTTAGCTCATTGGAGTGAAAACCTTTGGAACTTTTAAAAATAAAGGAGGATATATTCGATCGAATACATACGCATACATGATAGGTTCCTGGATTATATTTCAGGCACACGCACAGAGCATATTTGATATGTACTTGGGTACAAGGGTAAGTCGGGCGCGGTGACACAGGGCAAAAGAACACCCGACTTTTTTCCCCCGTACAATGAGAAATGGCAAGATCCTCATCATTCACTACACAGCAAATATTTTTCTAAGAAAACTTCATAGAAGCATCTCAGGTGGCCTACTATCACTCCCTTCACTTTCAGAATTTCTCTCAATTGTTACTGTGGAGGTGTAGAATTTCCGCATTTTATGGGGCGCGCCCGACTTTTGGTATCTTCCCAGTACATTCCAAGGTTACGCACATGTAGAGTGGAGTACTTACCTCTCTAGTGCGGGGTGCGGGGTAATATCAATACCCCTCCCTCTCTTTCTCCCTCTCCGTTCCACTTCTAAGGTTTTCAGGTCTTACACGAGTACGCAGGTTCTACGACTTTCCAACAAAGCCTTGGGAATATTTTGTTTTCCTACATCGAAGGCTAGCAGGTAGGCTGTGGGAATGTGTCTTTTTTGCGAACAGGCGGGGGAATTTTGATACCGCATGCAAGGGCCGGGGTGCGGCGCGTGGAGATGCCACAAGCGGATGGCGGCGAGGGGGCAGTTCTGCCTGGTTTTCGAAGTTGTTTGCTGTTTAGAAGGTATCACTCGCGATCGATCGAAGGGCGGTCAGATGGGATGGTGAAGCTGGATACTATAGAGGGGTTCGGCTCGGTTAGGAGATGCAGGAACGGAGTAAGAGGAGGAAGGGGGAGGTGCTGTAATTGTGGAACGCATGCGGAGTGGCTGGGTTGCTGAAATTCTTAGGTTGGGTTAAAGCATTTCATGTCAGATGCGGCATTTTTTGGTCCGAAAATGCTTATTTCGATCCTGAAATCTTTCGAATCCAAACGAGTCGGTGGGTTCAATACCTTGATTCAACTACGTTTTTTCCCAACGAACTACGTTTTGGACGGGATATGAGCTCTCGCCGCTCAGATACTACCAGCTACGCCCCGGGCCCATCCGTCCGCGCCGGCAGGCGGGGGAAGCGGGGGAATGACATGAACCCGCAACCGCAACATACCGCGCCGCGCCGCATCCCATCTATGCAGCTATACCTATATAAGCCGTGGCACGAGGATGCATCGTGTTACCCCGTTTGATATTCTCCAAGACACACATATATATCCGCCATGCACGAAACATCTGGACGGGAAAGTACAATTGCGGTGGCGTCCACGAAAATGCCGTGCAGCTGGTCTGGTCTTGACTCGGTGAACTTTAAATGGGAGGACGGCAAGATGTAGTTGCATTGGTAGTTGGGGGCTGTGTGGGCCAAGGTATGGCGGTGGTTTGAAGACGGATGGAGTGGAGGAAGCGTAGGAGGCCACTCAGCGACATCCCATCCGTTTGTATATAGTATCCTAAGATATTATCACTTCGTTCCCGCCCCATAGATCGAAGCATGAGCTTTGTGCCCTCAAACCCTTAAATCGGCGAATTGAGGCCCAAATCCTGTTTGCCAATTGAATTGGTCTTGTGACTTGCCCGGCTGGCAGTGGCTACCGGTTTTCCCCGTACAGAGGTTATATCATGATGAGATACGAAGGCGCGGATTTAGAACGAGGCGATGCTAGAGCCAGCGGCGGTTTTTCTATTGAGACGTATGGGTCGATGCACGAAAAGATAACCTGCAGATAGCTATAGATACTTCTAGGATCTATGATATGTTACAAACGTCGAACTTTAGAAAGGTCGGAGATACGTATGCCTCTCTACACAACGCCACATACCAAGCACAGTCAAATGATGATAACTATTGACGAAATTTTTTGAGAGTGCAGTAGCAGTAAGTCCTTGAGAGTTTCTAACTGTCATCCATATCTAATGGTTGTGAGGTTGGAGAGTAGCATGGGTGGCTAGTGTACCAGATCTGCGCTAGTCTAGTTTTGTCTAGTGTTCTTGCAGCTCTTGTTGTCGAACTTGCACTCTCTCTGCCAGCTCCTCTTGCTCCTTCTTTCTTTCTCTCTTCTACACCTTGATCTCCAATCGATTTGTATGTTCCGCAGCGCACAGCCACAGCGTACTATTCCTTGTGATTCGTGTTTCAGTGGGAAAAATGCTACAAGCTCTCTCGTGGACTTCAACGAAAACATCTCGTTGAACAGCGGATACGACGATAATCAACCCAATCTACTACTGCCGCCTGTCGTTTAATCTCACCCCATGACACAGGTGATCTTAGAAGTCACGAGCTCAATCTCGGGATATCTTTGTCTTGTGGACATCACCACTTCGGGGACATGCCGAGCGTATCAACGATAGAGAGAGCCACTGCCGGGAACCAAGAGGGATTAGAGTTCCTTCGAGAGACTACCACAGATCTGACGACAAAAACGGAACTAATCTATTAAGAGAGTCTAGTAGATCTCTGTTGTGACTACGAGTTTGAAATGAGCCAGCTTAAGGAAAAGGTTAGGGACTAAAGAGTCAATCAGCGCTACGTAAATTATCAAGAACGCAATTTGTCGGCACATTCAAGAGAGATCAACCGCCTAGGGAATACAACTGCATCCACCCTAATGCATATACGAAAAAATGCAGGAACATTAAGGAGTACGATCTGATGAGGGAGCATACAAAGAACTATACGGGTTAAGTCCATTCCGCGTCGATCCATTGGGTAAGTCCCATCCTGACACTGATGTTTGGTAATTGTCCTTAATACGGAATAAAGGCAACAATGATAAGGTCGTGGAAACACTTCGTGGTTATGCTGAGTTTGGAAGGGCGGAGAGACTTCAGCCCACTTCGATGGAACTTTTCAGACAATTCACTACCCTAGTTGGCCGACGTGACAATTCTTGGGTGAGCGACCAGATAATGAGGGAGCTCCAGTCAGAGACATATTGTCCCCAGAGCCTCCGTTACGTCTCGTATTTTTCTTTGTTTTCGTTGTTTTCACTTCTTTCTCCAAGGAGCTTCAATCCGTCTACTTTGTATCACTTCTTTCAAGGGGTTAAAATCCGGTTATACTTGTTAATGGGTTCGCTTCCCTCCTCAAGGGTTCTAAATCCGTCTGTTATTATATTCACTTCTTTCTTCAAAGGGTTAGAGGCTTCGTTCCGCCTGTTATCCAGAGTTCCTAAACCCGTCTGTTCTTGTCTTCTCATTGTTCTAATTAAATTCGTTTGTTGTTATATTTTCTTTGTTCTCTGAAGCTTTGGTTCCTCCTAGGTCCCTTAAGTTCTAGAAAATGTTACACTTCACCTGTGAATTCTCACCTAGTATGCCATCTAGCCACCTTAATCATTAGTTCTAAAAATCAATATGGAATCAGAGTCATAAGTACCTGCACCGTTATGCTTCATTTCTCCACCTATCACTTGATCTATCAGATGCCGTCCTACTCTTCAATGTACCAAGTTCATGACATGCCACCCCCCTCCCAAATCCCCAGAGAAAAAGAATTTCGAAACCTCGACACGCCACTGTTGCTAGAAAGTTCTAGAATGAGGTCGCCGATACACTGAGTTAGTGAGGTACTCATACTCGGAGACTCATACACAATTGCTCACTCGCCACCCGCCACTCACCACTTGTTGAAATTGTGATGCTAGAGAAGCTTAATTGTGTTCTATCTAAGAGGGCCACAAGGCCAATATATATGAGAGTGCAAGTACGGCTGAATGCCATCAGCCTGTATCAGAGTCAACAGTCATCTCCGGCCATACAAGACATCTCCGCTCCGGCCATACGAGGCTCATCTCCGGCTGAGACCTGTATATGCAACACCACTCATCTTTATGGAACCTCCAGACTCTTCATATATGCAAAGGCATGGAATTTACCGTTAGATACTTTAAGAGACTTCATCTGCATTGCCCACTTTAACAGCCACTAAGATACCGTAAGCGGGTGATATTTCGTGACTAAATTGCAAGATGAACGTAAGAAACAAAGAGTAGAAACAGTATTGCAATTCTAAAAAAGCTACGTATCGGCCTTGAAATGAAATTCCACAAGAGCTAAAACCTGCTCTCTGCCCAAGTAACAAAGATAGAGGTGTGTTTGCGTACTTCTCTGTGACCAAAGAAAGTTCAGGAGATCCTCCATCATGTATCTACTACGTAGACTTTAGGTTCATAATCATATTGCCTTTCCCAACAGCACAGCATACTGGTGCTTCAAGAACGTCAGCCCTACTATTAAGATTCGGTGTTGAGAAAAATCTGTCGCAATCAAACTCGTCCGAGTCATCGAGAGTGTGGATGACAATTTATTGCGATTGGCCCTATTTCCGAATGAATCACCTATGCATACTGTATTACCCTGCCTGCCTGGATCCTATCATATTCAACCGCTCCACACCATTTTGACTACCGTCACCCTTTCAAGCCGGTGGCAAAATATCAGAAAAAAAATAAACTGTCGGTACCATGAATCGAACATGGGTCTGCTCGGAATCCGATTGACCACAACGAGCCGTACTAACCACTATACTATACCGACCGGTTATAATTGCAAGGGTTCCGTAGGCTATATATAGTGCAAAAAATTACAACCAGTCGCTCCCATCTTACATGCATCGGGCTGCAAGGCGGGGGTGTTTGCATCAGTAAATATGCTACGAGATCTGGTATTTCGATTCTTTCCTGCCAAGAGAACGAGATACCTACTTGAGGCTTATGTCTCATCGAGTGAATTGCCCAGCATCAACTGGCGTGACTCACCGACCCGGATCACCCTAATCATTAATTTAAGAAGCTTCATCGAACCGCGATAAACACGAGGATAACCACAATCCTAAACTAGACCATCGAAGAGTGTACTACTCTCAAGTATTCTAAAAGCGGCTCTCCCTGGCCGTGGGTTGGGCTCCACCTAGCCAACAAGAACTCTGCAAATAGGTCGAAGCCAGGCTTCTAGTTGATTTTAGAGACTCGACGCTGATGGAGACACCAATGGGAGACTGTCGTTGATGACATCCATAATGCATACGAAATTTGGGTACCACCGGAACCTAGGCCAAGCCCAAAGTCTGGTTTGTTTGTAATCATTTTGTATTCGGCCGCTTGCGGCCGTCACACATGACATACATATTTCTTCACCTCCTTGCTACTTCTTAACCCAACAAATGAAACAAGCAAATTCGTGACTCTTATCTACTACTCCGCATCCCTGCCCAGTGTTGGCAGGCTCGTGTGTTCTTTTGACGGCGAATGATAGGAGCTGTGATAGATCTACCTCCAGCTGGGCTAAGGAAGATAGAGAAGTATCCTGCTGTGATATGGAGGGGGGAACCGTGTGCGAATGTATAGACTAAGTATGTTATAGAGAGGAGAGACGCCAGATTTATACAAGAGAGTTAGGTGCCTTACCAGCTTAGAGTCAGCTTGTGCCAGGTCTATATGCAACACACCTGTTACTGTAAGGTCTGGAATGAGGTCGCCGATACGCTGGAGTCGCCGAATAGACACACACTTAGACTCATACACGATTGCTCACTCGTTACTCGCTACTCGTCACTCACCACTCACCACTCACCACTCGCCACTCACCACTCTGAACGCCACTCCATCATCTCCGCGGGATCTCCAGACTACTCTACTCTTAAATAGGTTAATGGACTTTGTCTTCACTATAGTGAGCAACATCCGTCGGACACAGAACGAGTGCTTGTGGGTGATCTGAGAGATAAGTCCGACTGCATACAAGATCTGTCTTGATGATAGGACGCTTGCGGAATTTCCTAAGCTTCAACATCAAATGAGGGCACTATCAGATATTCAAATAACTGTTCTGTATCTATGATTAGCTTCAGCAGGTATATATTCAACCATAACTTGCCGATGCTGATCTTATGACAACCTAGATGTGGCATCGCCGAATTGAAAGACTCCGCGTGTGTATTTACTTCTTCAATCCCAGACTATTGCAGAACGGTGGAGCTCAGCGGTCCTGTAAATAATGGCATAAAACCCCTCCCTATGTAGTACTTGCCAAGATCTCGACTGCGAACGAAGATCCAAGGATTCACATCGATGCGATGATAACAGAGACCTGAAAAATTAAACCCCCATAATGCTAGTATAGCTCCTGGCCTCCCCATATCAATATCCCGCAGTATTGGACAAAGACCGTGTTGACAAAGACTGTGTTGACAAAGACCGTGTTGACAAAGACCGTGTTCCCTATTACCGGTTCCAAAACATATCCGTAATCCGTCCTCACCTGCAGCATTGGTCTCTACTTTCACAGATCTTATTGTTGACCAGGCTTCATCAGAAACCTGAATGCGGGCAGGTCATGGGGAGGAGGTGCTGTAGAGAGTGCACGATGAAGGGGTGATGGTGGAAGTGGCGGATGCGGGAATGGAGAGAGAGGACAGTTGCTCGGGTTTCAGGTTCGAGAGGAGCTGAAGGCGTTGGTAGGAATTTGCTACTCTGGTTGTTAGCAATTGCGTGGTTGTGTAAGAAAATGAAAAGAGGGAAATGGAGAAAATTTTACCAGTCACGGAAGATTGTTGTATCGGTACGAGTATGGCAGCTGCAGAAAAGATGCGACATTAATCCGGCGGTGATGTGATAGGCGATGCTGTCGAAGCTTGGGTGAAAAATCACTCGACATGACACACCACACTATCATTCAAACTGCATCAACATGTCCCCATCTCATCTCCACAGATATTATAAATTAAGTAATTAATTAATCGACGTCATAAAAATAAAGGAATGTACTCAGAAGATATCCCTAGGACTTACTTCCACCATCTCATCCCCGCTCGATAGATCCATCGTTTCCCACCAACGCACTCGTACTTGCATTACTTACCTTCCCAAACCCTAACCCTTTCGTCCAAATCCTCCTCCATACCCCCGCAGCCCCTTGTTTCCCCTCCTCCCTCTTCTCCTTTGCCTCCTCCTTCTGCATCCTCTCCTCCCCCTCCCCCTCTTCAACAACAACCCCCTCTGCCCTCTCCCTCTCCCCCTCTCCTTCTCCCTCCCCCTCCGCCGTTCTTTCACTACCCGCCTCCTCTTCGTCAACCCCCAACTGCTTCCTCCACGCACGAATCTGCTCCATAGCATTCTCTTCCAACGTCTGTTCTGGTGACTGTAGTGCAAGATATGATTTCGGGCGGTTTTTATGTTTCTCCGGCACAGGTGGGGGATTATCGTCATCACCCACATCGATATTTGCGTCTTTCAGCCGCCCCTCAAGGGCGACAATATGCTGTGCCTGGCGGAAGATGAGGCTCTCCTGCAGGCGCATAATGGCATTGTAACCCTCCTTCAGCTCCGCGATGGATCGAGTATACGAGCGCTCTTGGTCTTCGATCAGAATACGGTAGCGATTATCGATGGCAGTTAGGAGGTAGTTGGGGCGCGGGGAATCCATAGTTGTTGGCAGAAAGAGGAGAGGGAGGGGGAGATTTGTAGGTGTCTGCGAGTTGTGTTGGCAAAGAATGGCGACGCGACCGTGCATGAAAAACCCTTACCCAGACAATGGGTGATTGGATGTGGGATTGAGAGTGCTGGCCGCGGCAAGTATATCCGGTTTCGGAGTACCTCCTGCAGCGGCTTATCGAGAAGGAATGATCCGATCATTGGGAAGAACAGGAGCGACACAGCCTTGCTTTTCCGTTGCTAGCTGTAGGTAGTTTTTGCCGAAAATCATGGACAGGGGGGTGATCGCGGAGCCCCTGGTTTATGGTTGTATTGTTGGCGTTGGTGAATACCCAGTTGACATTGCCAGTGTTGTTGGTTGGGACGAGACGGGATCTCAATACCCCACCGTATTGCTTTTGAGGTGGTATGTGCAGTTTGCATACCCGACGTCAGCTTTGACAGTGGTAGCTCGTTAAGCTGAGCTGAGAATTAGGCGAATAAAAGCAGAGTATTCGGTCTCATATGCAAGCTGCACGTATCGCAAAATGATGAATTGGACGAGATTATTCGATAGAGCTCGCGGCAACTGCCGGAAAAACCGGAAAACCGAAAACGGCTGTGGCTGCAGTTACTCTAGGCTTGGGACTTGCACATAGTCCTACAACGTTACGTATCTTTCGGTCGTATGGGCCTGTATATATTCCACCTGGGAGGCGATCTCGCCAGCTCATAACTGTGCTAGCAAAGTTCGCGATATTGGAGTGGTTGGTGGTTGGCGAATCAATAAACCATAGAACATCCCCACGCCAAAAATTCTGGACTTTATTTCTTACTTCTGAATGGATTGGTCCCCAATGCTTCACTCCATCGGTTCCAACCCGATTTATCTGATGAGATTGACTCGTTTATCGCGGGGTATTTGAGAGTCGCCATTATCCACATTCATCCTATAAAATGACAGCGAGGAGTGTGTTGATACCCTGCCCATGGTTGCATTACCAGCTGGTAAGGAATGGGATTGTCCCGCTGACTCGGGAACTGGTAGCAAAGTTCCCGATATTTCCGACCCCTCATTCGCAAGCTCATTTCTAGTTTCCTCGCTCGCTCGCCAACGAAGGACTGGGGACGAGACAAGCTACCTCACAAACAGGACATTATAGAGATTGTCTAACAAACGGAACATGTCAGATCTGGGGATGCGTGGTTACCCGCGATACACTATGCCCTTGTTGGTAAGGACAAAGGCGAGCTCGAAGGAATCATGCTGTGCAGGGCCGGGGTGCGGGTACATTTGACAAGCATCTAATCTCAAGGCTGCCTTGTCTGTCAGGCGAGCCGAGAGTTCAAACTAGCTCGGGAATCGGGAGTGACCATGTGCAATTAGTATGGATTTTTTGGTCAGTATTACATCCTATCCCGAAAGTGCTGGAAGTAATAAACTCCCTCAGATGCAGCTCCAGTGTATGCACAAAAACAAAGCAAAACAGTGCACCCTTTTGCTTCCCATCCACCGCTCCCGGATTAGGGAATCAGAAGTGTTCATTTCACGCCAGGTTTCGCACCTGACATAATTCAAGATGTTTATGGGAGCCTGAGCTGGAGCCTGAATCGGCTCGGCTTGTGGGGAGTCTTGAAAACCGAGGTGCAGATGTTGTGGGCTAGACAGATGCCCCAGCGGTGCAGAAAGCGGCACAGTACTCTCTCTTTTGCGTGGCATAGACATCAACCATTATGCTTGCAAAGATTTCGAAATTTAGATGTAGGCGCGGCAGTATTGGATGAGATCCGGCATTTTGTAGTTCAATGTAAGCCATGTTACCGTATGCAGTTCCTGTTCGCTCGGGCCTACATTGTACGAACGAATGGAAGCGTCCAGCAGTACTGCGAAAGGAGCAGGCGAGGTAATATGGCATTATCCGCTGGATCCGTGGTTTTGTAGCGTTGCAATGTCCATTCGAGCAGATTTCTGATTACATATATTGCTGGAAGCCAATCATACGGGAGGGCCAGACGAACTATTGGCCGAAATTTCACGACTTCGCAAGTTTATCAAGGCCAACTTGTTCGGCCGGCTGACTTCTCGGCCTCCCATACATCGGCCCCTCCTACAGTCTACTCATGGGTTGAGTTTTTCGGAGCGAATAGAAACCTTCACCTAGAGCGGGGTACCCTAGCTGCATGAATTGCAAGTGCTTATGGTGGGCATATGTTTGCGAACTCCACTTGTGTTTCTAGCCCACTACTACACGGGTGCAGGGATGAAGCACCCCTAGCAAAAGGAACGAGACGGGCTGAAACCGGCAGATGCGCAGACCAATGATAAAGCGGGGTTGAAGAGAAAAAGGGAATAGATCTACATACAACAAAACCCCCTATATCTGGCCAGAATTCACACAGAAAACCCTGAATGATTACATGATTTCCATCTACTGATCTCGTATAATCTGTTCCCTCGAATAAACTATCTTGAGATTCCTCCAGGGCTACCCCGTTTGGGTACCCGATTACTATGACCGTGCCGATTCCACAGCTACTCACAATGAATGGGATAGACGCAAGTGCATCTGCGTAGAGACCTAACTTTTCGCGGCCGAAATCTGACGGAAGTTGCTGCCTTTTTTCACTGGCTATTTTTTCGGTAGTTCTATCTCTATATTCAAAGCCACAGGCATTGGGATCCATCTACCCAATTTCGTCTTTCTTGACCTAGGGGTTTATGCTTCGGGCAGTGATATCACGATTGGGGATCTTTGGGATTCGAAGGATCTCTCTGGTAATGTAATTAGCGTTTCGATTCAAGTTAACAATTTAACGTCCGGGCAGTTTCAGAAACTACAATGTATGTGCTTTGAGCGAAGTGCAGACTTCTGGAGGCGCTCGGGGTAGTAGCCGAAGAATCGTCGTGCGCACAACGTTACAACATCACTCGCTTTCGGCATCGGCTCCAGTGTTGCATATGTAAACAACCCACTCTGCTGGACTTATCCGAGTATCGCCGCAAGGAAAAGAAAGAGAGACGAGTCCTTAGTAGAGTAGGCTTGTGGAGACCTTTGTCACAGTAATTCTGGCGCCTCGCAATGAGCTCGGGACTTGTGGTCTTGGTGGTTACCGTACATGCCTGGACACGCATATTATTGGGTTTATATCAAGTATATTCTGCTAAGCACTAACGGCAAACTGAATTGTGGTAATATCATCAAAACCAACAACACATAAATACCATCAAGTGCCAATGGTCTACCTATAAACCGTCAGAAACCCAGAACTTCACAATTCCAGAACTAGCATACCAGTATCTTGCCGGGTCCACATCTGCCACGCGCACTGGCTTAACATTAACTCCACTCTCACGTCTCGTGCTATGCCTGTTTACACCCGGTAGGCCCTCACACCGATTAATCAAAAGCTCCGCAATAGACCGATGGTAATAAGGCCGGTTCGGTACTAGGTCCAGAGCCGTTTGTCCAGAATGCGTCAAGGCCTTGGCATCAGCCCCACAATCTAAAAGCGCTCGTACGATCTGTTCCTCGCCTCTAAACGTTGCAAGATGTAGAGCCGTCCACCCACTCGCCGCCACCACTTGTCCTTTCGAACGGCCGAACGGAGAATCCCAGATCTTCGTTCGTGCCTCGGTATCTGCCCCGTTGTCGAGTAGTATACGCACCAGGTGATACGGGCCGTAGTTGGCAGCGATTAGAAGGGGTGTGGAACCATTGGGGGTCGCCATGTCGGTATTAGCTCCGTGGGATAGTAGCAATGATATACACCCGGTAGCTTTGGAGTCGTTTGGTGCTTTCATGCAAATGTAATGCAGTGCCGTCCACCCCCGGTATTTGCCTCCCTGTGCGACCGCGTCCACATCTGCGCCCTTCTGTAGTAACAATAGCACTATCTCTCGGTAGCAATGGCGCACTGCAATCATGAGTGAGTTTCGTCCGTCCGAGTCGCAATAGTTCATATCGCACCCTTTCTCGAGTAATTCGTTGGCTTTGCTTATTTGTCGTCGTTGGACAGCTTTCAAGAGCGACTTTCCTGGGGGCTGCTGTTTATGTCCACCTTCTGAGTACGAATAGCTTCTGTTGTGGCTGGCAGTAAATTGGGGCGCCGCTACTGTCTCGGTGTTCCGTCGCGCCAAAGGACGGTCTCTGGGCTGAGTAATTGGGAGTGTTCGCGGTTTGCTGGCTGAACTGAGTAGCGTAACATTATCTGAACATCGTTGGTTCTCGGCACCCAGCCATGAATACCGCTCATGCTCCCCATAATATCGTTCATCTTCCAATGAGGCACGTTGTAGAAACGAATGATCGCTATCCGAATTGCCGTCAGCAAACGGATCAAGGGCTTGTAATTCTCCCGAGTCGAGGATGGCTCGTTGAAACCAAGTCGCAATGAACTCTTTCTTCTCTTGAAAGACACTGGTCGGAATGCCGATATCCTCCAGCTCTCGTTGCAGTTGTCTCCATATCTCTTGATCTTCCACAGCCCAGGATGAAGATGATATAACGGAGCCGTCTCGCAGTCCCGCGCGAACCTCGGCCATAAATCGATCGAGTTTTTGCTCAAGCCTCGCCTGCGAAGATCTAAGACACAGTCAGACTCTAGCTAGTGTAAATAGCTTAGGGTTCATGCAGACACACGCTTGAAGATTCGTATTGAATGCTGTCAGAAGCACTGTATTCGCGACAATCCGATCTCTGATCGCGTCCACATCGTCTTTCGCGAACCGCAGGCGGTCAAACAACCCAACATTCCTACCTCCAAGGTTTCTAAACTTCCCAAGTAGCTCCTCAAGCTCATTCAAGACGTCTCTACACCCATTGGCAAGATGTTTCAATCTATCCAGTTTCTCCGGACCGATCGGTTCTTGCGCACCAAGGTCGGCGACGAGTTCGTCGGTTTCTTTAAGCACAATGTGCATGCGGCTGACATCCTCCGAGATGTCTTTAAAGTCCTTTGGCGCGTCTTTACATGATCTGTAGATAGACCATGCCAATCGGGAGATTGTGATTATGCTGGCGACGCCGGAATCTGCGCTCATTGTGAGGTGTGCAAATGATCGATGGTGCAAGGTTGAAGAGGGCGAAGTTGAAGTTCCCCACACTTGAAGTTGTTCTGTCAGCTCCGGTGTCACGGTGGCGCAGCCCCATGCACGAACGATTGGCTTATGCAAAGCAACCGCGACTAGCAAGTTGGCTTTATGTATCCAACTGGTTTCGGAAAGTGATTCACAAAATGTGTGTTGGCTGTCGATTTGAGAGTGTTCAATGGAGTCTGGCGTCGAATGTTGGCGCAGAATGCCACCTAGTTGTCGGCAGGGGCCAACTGTCAAGAACGCCTTCCCCCCACTAGCTTTCCCCTTTCCCCTCCTCGGCTCTTGTATCCTGCGATGCATACAACAGGATAACATAGATAGTCGCCTTTGATGAAAATTTCTCCATCTCTTCCGTAGACGCAAGAATCATCCGCTTCCAACCGTTACTCTAAGTTGGTCTCATTCACCATTTCCAAGTTTGAAAGTGCGCACCTTATTCGTGAAAATCTTGTCCTTTCTTCAAGTCATTCGCGCCGTATCAATGCGAACTGAAACCATGTTTGAAGCAGGCGATCTGCGGGCTAAATGCAGTAACGATTTTCCAAAGCCGAGGTTTCTTTTCCGGAAGCCTAGCTGTAGATGTAGATGTAACCTGAATGCTCATACTTCCAATGTAGCATTTGGTTCAAAACTTTGAATGAGGCATCGAAAATGTGAGTGAGATAAAGTGAGATCGGGACTTTGTGGTGTGGCATTAAGGTGTGGTCTGTGCTCTGGGACGTTAGGTTTAGCTCACTCCTAACACAATAACTTGGCCGTACTTTTCGCACTATGAAAAGGTTCTTCTCTAGTAGAAAAGATCAGAACAAATACTCGAGCGAAGAAAATCCAGAAACAACACTCCCACGATTTACAACAAAGGGGCATTTGTTTTAATGCTATGTGTGGTCAGGGCTAAGCTAACCTTCCAGACCATGGCACAGCTCATCTCAAATTCTTTCTGCTAATAGGAGCTGTTCAACGTTATCCAAACCCCGCCAGTTCGCGATCAAACTCCTCGATTCCCGACACTTCAGGTATGTACGCGCACCGTGAGCTTGGCGGGTGGCAGCTCTCTAAGACCCTAATAGCTTTAGATGGTACGGCGTTCAGAAAAGCCCACCTTTAGTGGCGGGCCCGGAGGTAGTATTTTGGATTACATCGGCTAGAATGGCATCTACACTAAAGGGGCTATTCATTTCATTATCTAATCGCTCCATCAAGCCGCGGGATGGTTCTAGATTGTAACCTAAGCAAAAGTTCGAGTGGCGAGGGTATCCACTAGTAAGCGCCAGATACCTGTAGGTATTCCAATACCCACCGATATATACGCCGCTGATAGTCTTTCGACTACCATCACTTTTAAATACAGCCTATTGGTGGCACCGGATTCACTGGAACATATCTACGAACAACCGTTTCTTGGAACCTGTTGGCTCTTGGGTTTCCCATCGGACAGCCCAGTGGCTTCTGCCTGGGCTGGAGCATGTACATCGTTTTTGAAACCCCCGTATAGGCCGTATCGATCCTCCATTTATCGATTAAGCTCGCACTTTATGTGTCACTGGAATTCAACAATAACACATTGATGGGGCAATTGTGTCCTTGGACAGAAAAGGGAAATAACACGAAGTCTTCAATCACCGATTTTATTGACTTCAAGCACTACCGGGAATGTAACGGTTTTGTGTGCTGAAGAGCACATGTAGATGGAAGCCGGAGGGATGGTCTGAGAGGTGCAACTATTGTACTGTTTTGGGTGATCCTACAGATTGGAATCTGGGCGAGGATTCTTTTCTGCCACGTGTGGTTGGGTTCATTCAAATCGTCTCCGACAAGTGTTCTTGCAAAGTCGAAGGCAGATATTTGAAAGAGATATACCAACAAGCATCCTGATTATGCTAGGACCCGCACAACCGCTGGCAAAGTCGATAAAGATGTCGGAATGCTCGCAACGGATCTCCAAAGACGAATAAGAACAGACCAAAACAGGAATCTTGACAAGATATGAAGACGCAATTCAATGACTTTTAAGTGTTGACCAAACAATCGAAACGTCTAAACCAAGGTATTGAAACCCTGCCTCACATAACATGACATACTTATTCAAGCACCCGCCATCACTTTTCTGCCCCTCTCCCCCATCACCCCCTCCATCCTTGTAGATTCTTACTTCGTATCCCCACCCATCTCCCCAGCCAATTCCCTTGCCGACGCGCTCTGTCTTTGAGCTCCCGCAGGCTGCGCGACCTTCCCATCCACAAACGCCTCGTCAATCGTCGCCTTCCCGTTCAAAACCCCATCGGTCTCTTTCCCAGCACAATTCAATCCGTTCTTGACGGCTCCATTAGCGCTGCCGTTCACCTTCCGTCCGTCGTACCATTGGTACCGTTCGAAACTCCATTCACCTTTCCATTCACTTCCTGCTTCTCCAACGCCTCCCTAACCCACTTATTAGCCCAGTAACCCTCCACCTTCTTCCCGCCCATCCGTCCCGCCCCATCAATCAACCCCTTACACGCAACTTCCCCACAATAACACTCAAAAGGCTGCGCCATCTCCCACTCGGTGCTGGGGTAGAAATACGTCAACTCCTGTCCCTCCCTGATCCCATTTGGCCCAACCCGCACCTCCATCCGGTCGATATCGAACTCTAAAGATGGCGCGCACGAGTGGTTGACATACACCAAGTCTGAGTTTAGCTCGACGTGCGTGGAGGCAGAGGTTTGTACGGTGCTGTAGGCTTGCTTTGCTGGTGTTAGAGGTGGGGAGGAGAGGGGGGCGAAAAGGGCGCCGGCGGGGAGGGCGATGAGAGATACTGAGCGCGAACTGTAGGAGGAGGGATCGCCGGAGTGCTGGACGTGGAGACGGTCGGGGTGGGAGGGCTGGGTCCAGGTTGGGGTTAGGGGCGCCATTGTTGGTATTGGAGGTGGGATATTGTGGTGAATTCGCAGGTGGTGGTGAGAGCCGGTGCTGGATGAGTGAAGAGAAGGCGACCTCGTCCCCGCAGGCGGCGGTCAGGCCATCTTATGTTCATTTGAATGCGGAGTATGGGGCAGGGTTCTTCCCTGGCGCGGCGGAAAATAGCTGCCGCCGGAGACGTGGAGACGACGCGTGTCGTAGGCACTAAACTTGTTAGCGTAATGATCGACGCAATTGATGCTCGAGAAGGCTCCATCTATGTACTCTAGCGCTAACTTGGGGGATTTATGGTCCGTGCGGTACGCTGCTGATTTCCCCAGTTTCGGTACCTCGGTAATCGCAAGATGCCGTCATGGCTATGCAGGGATCCATCAGCGCTCACTCGGGATGTCCCAGATCTGAGGTTGCGGGGTTTCCTGGTGACGAGTCGGCTTGACTGCTGCACCTGTGAAATCCCCAGTCACCCTATTTTCACTCCGAGACTACCTCCAGTCACCTCAACTGTTTCAAACTCCTCAGTCGATAGCGACGCGAATTACATAATACTTCCTACGTCCCCAGCAACGACAACAATCACCACCTAGTTGCTGTCGAGAACCTACATTCCGAAACCCCCCGATTTTGCGCCGAACACATCTCTGGTCTATGTAAAAGCCGGATTTTTACGACACCACGTGGCAAGAAGTGGAAGGTTGCTAGGAAGTCGACAACAAGAGGAAGATGGGCCGACCGGTCTACAATCTATGGAGCTCAATCAACGGTCTAGAGTGTAACAGGAAGGCGGTTTTGACAACACCATCTTACCGGTCTACGGATCTGCAGATCAATCGAACCGGTGCCGAACAAGTATTTGAGGTAGAGAGCCTTAACACCTAGAACTACTCGAGTTCGTACCACAACGAGATCACTTCAAGAACAAGTTGATATCCTTCAATACATTAGTCGGATACTTTCGATGATTTGTTTGTCCGTATATATGCCATTGCGTTCATATCCATATTATTGTCGATGCAGCTACAGCCAACCGCGACGATGATGAGCGTAGCCTACGACTGGATTCACATCCGGCGGATTTTGGTAATGCCGATCTATGGAGAGAAGGAAGTGATATGGAACACACTGACAAGTCGAGCAAACAAGGCTTTACAATTCCATGGAGTGGATCCCCTTCAGGATCCGGACAAGAAGGAATTGCATTTGGACGGTTGCACGATTACCGACCGAGCGGAATCGGTCTATGCGGGGAACATGCTATTAAATCATGTACCGATTCCACAGCTTCCGAAAAACTCTGTTCTTTTGATCGTCGACTATTCCTCCCCGCCTTATATTAATGGGGTTCACCAAACTCTACGATGACTGCGATTAAGGGCAAGAGGGTGGGTAGGGGACACTGCAGCCCTGATCATTACGCCCACCACTTTGAGTACCAAAGGTCTGCAAGCACGATAGAACCGACAAGTTTAGGCTTTCAGACATTCAAATCCCGGTGTTACAAATCATGGTTTCCCAAGCCCGGACGCTACAAGCGTACCTTTGCACATTCCCACACGGCGAACATATCAACCAAGACGGCTTAAGGGTCTACAGAAATTACTATGCAAGTGCTACCTGAACTCTATACCTCTGGGTTACCATACAAACTGTTCTACGTACAGGGTGGAACCAAGGGACACTTACATTGACAGGTTTATCGCCGATTGGGGCTACGAAACAGAATGGCAAACTCATGTTACAATGGATACTACACTGCGAGCGTACTTTGGCAAACTTCTACGCTTCTGGGGTGTAGCCTTACGCTGTGAGTATCCCAACCACGACGGGTTGAGAGCACACGGTGGTGACATAACACCGTATTCCTGCGGTCGCCGTACTAATAGCTGTAGGAATGAATGGCCAAGGTCTGGGGCCTTCTTCACGGCTAACGAGGCTAAGAAGAAGTCCTTGTTTGAGGTTATCTATTTAGACGTCGGCTGGAAATATACTGTGGAGAGATTTCAAGATGTTTTGATCACCAATGTGATCGGATCGCATTCCTGTTATCCAGACTCTGGGCTTTGTGTGCTCACTATGATTCGAGTATTCTTAATTATTATGATGAAGAATGAATTCTCTCCGTAGTTTCTCATGTTCCTTGGTAATGGTCATCTCCATGACTTTGATGAAGACACGGAGAATATTGATTTAGGCGAGTGCATTACGGTACATGTAGTAGGGAAGATTGCGACGGACATGGGAAAGGACTTTTATCAAGGTCTTCAAAACGAGGCTTACAATTCCGAGGGTAGCTAGATCTTTTCTTTGTAGCTGACTATCACAATACTTCAAGTCTGCATTACCTAGTTCTTTCGAATCTTTTTGTTCTCATTCGTGTGTTTCTATCCCATTGTCATGTAGATTATTCTACCCATCTGTCCATTTATACGCAACTACAACTTCGTATTGTAATTCACATCATATCTTAGTGAGTACGCATAACAATGTAAACCCGCGAGATTCGCTAAACATACCATTAGCAAGCTGCGCATGTACAGTCCTGAGATTATTATGCGTCTTTTCGAACTCAAGTCACTGCTTCCGCTTTATTGTATTCCTAAATTTCATCAAGACACCTTAGGACACACATGATTGACATATGCGATGCTTCAACATCAAAGGCAGGATGGCCGAGTTGGTTATGGCGCCAGGTTAAGGTCTACCTTAATGAGTAATCTCCTGGTTCGGGAAACTGAGCGTGGGTTCAAGTCCCACTCCTGTCAGCATTATTTTTTTGCGTTGGTCCTCCACCATGCTGCGGTGGCTGTCGGTATTTCTTTTGGTGGACTGGTTGAGCTTCAATTGTGCGGGCTGTTCTTGTGATGATGTGAAAGTGGGAATGGAACATACAGTAATGCTTCTATACCCTGAACTTTCACAGCATTCTTCTCTAAGTAGTGCTGTTCTTGAGGATAGACGAGTGAGGACTTGTGATATCATAGCAAAGTAGGTGGCAGATTTGAACTTCTAATAATACAAGATATAGATGCGGGCAATTACCTCTAAAACCTCCTTATCCCGCCCCACATAGACCCAAAAAATCTCTCTAAATCGTGTATGAGGAGATTGGTTGGGATCCTGCCACAACGACATCGAAAGCCACCATGCTGCTCTCAAACTTTCACACACACAGGACTCTTCTCTTTCTGCCTCCTTGATGCTATCACTTCCCGAATCTCCTTATCCCCCCAAATATACTCTCCTCAAATAGTGATAGAAGACTCGTCTGAAGAGGGGCCTGATTCACCACCACCTCATTGGCCATAACCACCACGTCAAGCGCCTCCATATACAAGGTTCATCCCTCTCTGCCTCGTCAATGCAATTCCAAATCCCTGACTTCCAAATTTCGCAACTCCCACAAGCCTTATTAAAAACAAAAATAGTTACGGGCAATCACATCCCGAACTTCCTTATCCTCCAAAGCTACATCGCTGGAGTCCAGTTCTAATCGGGTACTTTGTGGATCATCGCATTGCTTAACGGCTTGCTAGTAGCGCATACTATGCAAAGTCGACCATCGCATCCATGCTACCGTCGGCCTTTCCGCATATATGTTGGAGTCTAGTCCTGATTGGCAACTTGCATATTTAGCAAAGTCAACGACAGCATCCATTTTACTATCGGTATTTTGCGCAGTCAAGACTCAAACTCATCTCTATCTGCATCCTTAATGTGAAGCTAAATCCCGGCGTTGTGGCTTTCTAAATGTCGAAACAAATTTGAGGTGAGCCCGGTGGGCTTCTGCCTAGTTCTCATTACTTGAGTACTGGGTGATGGTCTTCCCTTCTTGTTGGTGGCCAGATCATAGTACCGGCTGCAATGCGGAGCAGCATCTCCCACATCCCCTTAGGTTGTGGCCATCGACCTTTCTCAATCGATCTGGGACTCCGCGGGCGTCGCCGACGCTACAGCTGGAGCCACCATTGACGACAGAGGCTCCAGAAGCCGAAGACACATTCCATCAAATTGTGGCCATTTACCTTTAACCGATCAGGGGCTCGGCGGACGTCGTTGACGGTGCAGTTAGGCCACCTCAATAGTTGGTGACATTTCGGCGTTATCTTGGGCAGTAGGTCACGGAAGCTTCGCAGGCTGGGGATATATTCTCTCATGTTCCACCATTATTGACTGGTTGGGAACTTAGTGGAAATCATCGACGCTGCCACTAGGTCCACATTCAGCGTCATCTCTGGGTGGCATGTCACAGAAGATTCACAATCTGAGGAAGCATTCCCTCAGATTGCGGTCATCCACCCACCTTGATCGATCTGAAACTCCGCGGACGTCGTCAACGGTGCAACTAGGTCTTCCTTCAACATTGGTGACCCCTCGGCAGTACCTTCAGACAATTCTTTTGCTAGCTCTGTAAGGACTGTTCCGGATATCTTGGCGTCATCATCGGGAGGCCGCTGACAGAAGCTTAATCAGGCCGGTGATGCACTCCTTTAGATTGCGGCCATCCACACTTCTTGATTCATCTGGAACTCTGCGAATGCCGTCAACGCTGCAACTAGGTTCACCTTCAGCGTTGGTGGCCATCGGCGGTATTTGGCTCAGATTCTTTTCAAGCTCCGCAAGAACAGTGTCGAGAATACCATCTCCCCTACTCGGGAGAGGTGGCACTGATACCAGTTCTGCATTGTGTCTGACCCCTCCAGGATCTAGCAGCGCTATCTACCTTTAGTATGTTCATATATCATTGAGTGTCAAGAAGTGATCCATACCGTTTGGTGATACTAAAAGAAGTTATGAATATACCTTGGCGAAATTACGTACCATACCGTACATGCGTTTCCGATCTGGTAATTGGAGTTGTTAAGGGTGTCTTCTATTTGCCAACAGAAGGCATTCGGCTGTTGCTTTGGGCAGGAAGGGAAGAACTCATAGATCGCGAAGTAGTTGTAACTTGTTGCTAGGTCAAAGCCAAAGTAAAGGGTCAGTCGTGGGATGGCTCTCTGGGGAATATTGAGCAACAGAAATTGGAGTAGTGATGGCAGCAATGAGAGTGTCTGCGAAGTGAGTAGGATGAAGCTATGGAGAAGTCTCAGTTTAGCGGCCACAGTTATCTTCATGTTAGGCACTACTAAAATCAAAAAATGGGGAAGCTCGTACGTAGAACAGGCGCAGCAGTTCTCAAGCCCATGCTGCCGAAGAGGCAATGGTATGCCATTTCGATGTCTTGAATCGGTGATTAATAGCTTCTCTTTAACAGCCTTCAGTAGCCGGAGACTGCAGCTTCGGTGGGTTTGGAGTTCCGGTGCGAGTTCCCCTGGTTGTCGACATCAGACTGGTTGCAAATTTCTGTTAGCAAACCCCGGTATGGTATCTAGAGATGAAAGCGGATATACGAACGTTAGTATGTCCAAGCTCCAGAAAGTGAAGCCTCGGCTACTTCGAAGGGGTTCTTTCTGGTCATCCTCCATATTTTGATCATCTTCCCTAACAAGTGCTGTTAACAAACTACAAAATTATTGGGCTTAGGTATCGCTACCTTTCTTTCTGTAGTAGATTGGTATATTAGAATAAAAAAGTATTTCAGAGTATCTCAAGACTGCCAGGAAAAAAGTGAAAAATAGCAAAAAAAACGCAGAAGTGAAGAAGAGAAGAAAGGAAGAAAGGAGAGAAAAGGAAGAAGTGAAGAGCGCACTCAGCCCCGCTCTCCTCAACTATTGAATTTCTCGACGTTGCCACCCCTTGGAGGCAATCCCATGGCTCTACTCTGAATAGTCTTAGTATAACCCCCAACATTGCATTGATTGTGTTTTGTTATGATTTCTGGTCGCCTGGTCAAGTATACCGGCCGGCCGAGACGGAGGGTTTCTCAAGCTCCAGACTGAATGCAAGCTGGAAAACCAGCCAGCATCCATCTATAAATGGTTCCGCACTGTATAATGCCGAGGATTTGACTGGAAGTCGGCATGTGTTGAGTCTGTTGGATTTTATGTATGCTTCAGACTGGGGGAAACCGCCTCGTCACGAAGTCTCTTCTAGAGATTAGTCGTGATGTACTCATACTATTAGGCTAGATTATAATTGTAACTTACTCGAATAGACTCGTGATGTAAATAAATAAATTTCCTAGGGTAGAATGCTGATAGTGATAACCAGTAAAAGCTTTGTCGTCGCGTTAATTTTCCGCTCGGCCCGCGCTCGGTACAACAGGGAGGGGGGGGCTGCTAAATCGGTTCTGTCTTTGTGTATATAGAGCGAGCGGTAGATCGTAAGAAGCAGTATCGCTTCGAGATTTCTCACAGCGCCCGCTCCATTTTAAGCGGTTAGATAGGGGGAGAAGGTGAATATCCGAATGGATTGTCGGGTGTGTGGGGGATGTGACTACTTATATTCACTACAGAGGACAATGAATTAGTAGGAACTACTGGAACGATCTGTTGGGTGAAAGCCCAAAAGCGTAACATTCTCTTGTTTCTTAAACCCCAACAACTGGTTCGATTATCGCGATAAGAATCATGGACGAGTGACCTCTGAAGGAGTCTACAAAGCACTAATCAGCTGGAGGGCTTCTGCTGCACATCCAACTCAAAGACGTCGAAAGCCGCGTCCGAATTTCTGAAGGAGCCTGTAGTTTCCTTTCACCTTCGTTCGACTGGAAAAGCAAAGGTTACGTAGATGGAACTACATTCTTATTCATCTTCATTGTTACTCGTAGCACTAACGCCTAAACGATACTGCGGTTGATTATACATAAACAATAGGGACACGGGAGCGTGGGAACAACGCGTAGATATTAATTCCAAAGTATTAAGAGCAAACGGTTATGTTTGTAGTAATCTCAGTTTGCTTCACTTAACAAAACGTGCTCTCGTGCCTAGAGTTTTCATCGGTCGGCTAGCTCGGTCCTAAAACTTCCCTGCAAGAATGAAACATTCCCCTCACTAAGTCGTTGACATTGTACCCCACCCCTATCAGCTCTGCTGAACTCGCCGTTTTTCCCAGTCTCTGTCTCCCCATTTTGAGAAATTATTCGGTGTATCCCTTTATGGTTCACTCCTGACCGCGGGGTACTTCGACTTGGTTTCGCCATTCTATTTCTGGTTCTGGGTTTTGTCTCTCTGTTTAATCGTTTGTAGTTTGCATTCTCAGGACGATTTATGGGACGTATTCTGATGTTTAATACGCAAGAGAGGTTTTATCGCTAATTTCAATGAAAGACATGGTATTATCGTATAGAAAAGATTGGAAATGAGAAAAACTCCCAAACCCATCCGCGAGAACATGCAAGCATATGCGCACTCCTATTTACTATCGAGATCGCATACCACTACTACCTCCAACTTCACACATCGAAGCCATTAGACCATGGGTTTCTTGGGACGATCAGCTACTTCAGTGGGCTTGTGTTCATGAGTGGGCTATCTTCGGATAGATTTAGCAGGCTCGTTTTCTTCATAAGTCTCCGCCCTAATTCACGTTAATAAGCACGTCGTTGCTAAAGCGGGATTATTATTACTGACTTAGGTACTCTTACCATTCTTGAGGTCATAGCTAAATTCTCGCTGTAATACCCCTCTAACTGTTTTGAAAGCTCGTACCGTCCTTCTCATCGCCGCCATCACTGTCCACGATGCGCCAAATGCCAAGATCAAGTTCGAAGGCCTCAGGTCCTGACCATGGGGTGGAACAGTCTTGATGGCGCCTGGCTTCAGGTCGCGGTGAGTGGGGCTGGACTCATACTAGAGGCTGGAGTTCGGAACATTATCGGCTTAGTTAGCAAAATCTTCAACAAAAACACAGGGTGAGGAGGCAGAATTATACCTTTCAGTCGGGAGAAGTCTGGCTGTCACTCGGTTTTCGGTTATTCTGACCAGCCTCGCGACTGCAGATTTGGTGGTAAGATTATCCAGTGTTCCTAAGCGGCCAGGCCTCGGATTTTGCGGCCGGGTCGCTTAGGAACACTGGGATTATCACTAGTGATAATCTAGACTTCCATGTTTTTCGCCAGAGCCCGCTGATGACAGATGGTGCTTCTTCCTGGATGGGATCTGTGGTAGCAACATTGCGGCAAGAGCAAAGGTAGGGCTGAATGTACGGAGGTATCCGATTTGACGGCCAGAAGGATAATGCTTTTTCCTTGCTATTTCCACTAGTGATTATCCAAACTTCGAAAGCCCTGAATATGTATCAGAAAATCCCTGCATCAACGCCTTTATCCACCACGGCTGAAGGAGTTTAACCATAATATCCAGCATCTCATCGCGCATTATGAAATAAAGTTCAAGGCTTTCCGATGCAGTGAAATACGTATTAGATCCCCCCCATCCGTTGCTGTGGCTGGAACAAAAGATAAACTAAACCCAATCAGCTTGCTCTTCCTAATGTATGGGCATTAATTACTTGCCCGGAAGGATGATTGATGGGATCGTTAGTAAAGTACATCAGGACCAAAAAGAAAATATTCCAAAGTATTCCAAAATCACAAGGAAAGAAAGAAAGTGATCTGGAGATCTCAAGGAAAAAAACGGAATCTTAAAGACATATTTGCCCCTTGTTTCCACTTTGGGCAGTAACGGATGTTTTTCCAAAGGAACTTGACCGTTCCGAGAAAAAATATAGCCATCAAAAAACCCCTCCTCATCCCATCTCTTCTCGCCTCTTATCTCCTAGAGCAAGAGTAAGCTGTAAATCTCTCTCGCATTTTCGCTTCCTAGAATAGAATCTATCTCAATAATAAAGCTCGAGTTCGAACGTTCGGTATCACTCGCGATCAACTGTAGCTCTCGACAGTAATACCTGCTACTTTCGGAGAGCCCCCGCATGCGCCCGCGGTGCACCGACCGCCTCAGATCGGGGTTACGCCGATCTACGAAGATCGTGTGTAAACAAGCCAGTCGTTTTTACCCAACGATGACTAAATCACGTCAATTAAAGGAAGAGAGATAAGAAAAATCCATAGGTGATAGTACCTGCCCTTGCGATCGATGATTTTCCGAGAATGTGAAGTTGCATCAGAACCGGTGGAAAAACACTTTCGATGACACCGGAACGTGAAACAATCACAACGAATTCCATTTTACCGGATAATGGACGGTAGAGAAACTCCACTCCCTTCCTAACTTTAACACCCCATTTCCCTGTTTTGAAGTCAATATTATGTCTTGGATTGTTTTGTTGTCATTTACCTCGGTGATGCCGGTTTTGTGTAGTGTAGGTATTATGAGGGACGGTTTGTGAGATCCGTTTGCTGCGTCTTCTCAGAATATTCGTCGAATACGCTCCAGAGGTCATGTAGCCCATTTGCTGTAGAGAACACATTCACGTGCTGCTGCTCTGCTTCCAACTGGTACTTCCCTCTCTTGTTCCCAAAAGAGCCAAACCATTTTCTCTCCTGCTTGAAAGCATATGGCATCGAGACCACGATCCGTGTGAATGTCTGAATGTAAATTTGGGCGTGATATTCCATACCAGATCCTGCAATGCGACCCATGCTGGGGGCGAGATGTGATATGCTGATATGGTCTGAACCAGAGAGGAAACAGTCAGAACTCACACAGCATCGCTTGGACGATGAGAATATTGGATATCCTTTTGGCTGAGAAGAATAGAAGTGCTTTTATTGCCGTACAATCGACAGAATTTAGGACGCAGAGCTTTGATGACGGATTGACTGGTGGGTATTCTTTTACAGAATGTTGAAACATGCAGTGCATATGGATAGTTTGGTATGCGCTTGCCAGTGCCCTCTTCGTCAGGCACCAAAATTAAATGTTGACCAAGTTGCCAAATGGTCTTCAACATATCTGCGGAGCGACCTAGAATGGGAGGTGAGAGCATCGGTTCGACTGGGTCCTCGTACAGTCGATAGTGTGACTGAAGGATTTAGGAAATTGGTCGTAGGATTGAACGAGGTTGTAGCACTGAATGAGGTTGTAGTACTGAGATCTTTGTAGGAGTGGCTCCGACAAATTCTGAATGGAAGACCGGGTTGATGATGGAAACCTCGTTGGAACTTGGAATATCGATTGTTCTGTTGTAGCTGCGTAGTCGCAATTGTTTCTTTGGACAGGATGGAATCGAATGAAGGAGGGATCCGGGGAGTGCTTTGGTGCCGATGGTTGGCTACTGATTTGTTTTATTAGGATGAAGGAGATGAAGGAGATGAAGGGGTTGGAGGAAATGGAGGAGAAGAGTCGAAGAGAGAGCAGAGGAGGGAAATTCAAAGTTTTACAAGCTGGGTCTAAAGTTAACAGCTTCCCTTCCAGATGGCGGAAAGTCCCCATACCACCACCTGCTAGCGCCATACAAGGAGGCAACATGACGTTAATTGTGGGACGTCATCAATATGCAATATATCGATACAAATAGTTAGAGCTAGTAAATATGTTAAGTAATTGGTATATACAACGGCGGCAGCAAAGAATGGCTATCGTAGGATTCATCGCCAACGGAAGGGTCAGATATGCGGTGTTAGCAACTTACGTTGATGGGGTATCTCAAAATGCGGAAGAGCAGTCAGTAGCTTGGGCGTTTAGACATTTGCTGAGGAAACACACTAGCCTCGCACTCACCCAAAACAAGGCCATTAGCTCGACCACATAAAATTCTACTGGCTCTTTAGCTACCCTGTTAGGTTTTCGTGTGCATGATCATGATTGAATAGCCTGTATTTATGCCTTCAAATACTACCAAAGAATTCAAGCAAGAAAAACGGGACTCTCTGAAATTTCGGACTAAGAAATTTCACCCGCAAACATCAGTTCCTGTCGCTATGTAGCCAGGCTCACCAACTATCTACAAAATCGACTTCCTCGTATCATGTCAGAGAGTCCGAGGCAAGTAGACAGAGGTACCATCCCATCTAAATGAAATACTAAAAGTGACGCAAAGGATTATACCATTGAATAACCATCTCGCCGCCTTCAGATGGTGGCTAGATGGAAGGGAGAGACGCAGATAAGCAGAAAGGCTGCATTCCGGGAGTGAGAGAAACCCTACCGGGAAACCAACCGACAACTGTACATGTCAGGCACATCAGGAAAAAAAAGGAACATCATAAAACATCTAATCGCAAGAGATGAAATGATCTCAAGAGAAAAAAGATCTCAAGACTGAGATTCTTCCCATCCAATGCATCCTATAAGTATTCGATTGGAATCCCAGTCGTACTTTTCAGTGCTTTCTAGTGGGGAAGGAAGAGACGCCGGGCCTACTCCCACCCAACGCCGTCCCATAGGTATTCGATGGGAACCCCCCATCCGTCCTCCGCGGGGTAGGTGCGAGGATAGTATAGCCGTGGTATGCTATCGAAAATCTGTCTTCGTTTGGCTTCTCCTCAGCGGTTTGTTCGCTTGCAGCTGGTTCTAGAGGGCATGTGGACTTGATGTTTGCAAACAATAACGAATGAATAGTAGGGTTCCTCGGTATGCCCATTCGATACAGAGATGGTCCCGATCCCTTCCTATCCACCGTTGTAATTTTCTCAGTTTCGAGGAGGGCACGACTAGTCCTCAAGGTTGGAGGATGTTTGATAGAAGGGAATCAATGCCACTAACTTTGAAGAACTTGAGCTCAGCCTATATCTAAACCTGATCGTTGCGAAGGCCCTTGGTTCCAAACTTAGGCGGCACAAAGCCTAGGGTAGCCATGGCGAGGACCAGTGATCAACCGGCAGTAGGAGCCTTGAGAGACAACTAATTGCGGTATGTGATAAACTGCCCACAGTGAGAACTGAGGTAGGTGTTATGAAGCCTTTCTACTGAAAATGTTTGTTAGTCTCGATCTCATCAATTGCTTCTTGGCCGACTTTACCTAAACAAAAAATGCAAACCAACCTTCACTTGTAGTTCCTCTATGTGTGTCCGGAAGCAGCATCGCCCAGTTGGCCCTGGCCTTCATCCTGGTTGTTTGTTTCAATGCTCCTCAATCATGTGAAAACCAAGAATGGCGTCCAGGCCCTCGGGCTAGAAAATGTATTGCTGAATTAATTGTTGGTAAAATGGCCGGATTGAGTACTGGGTTGGATATTTTGGAACCACTTAACTCAGGCCCCTCGGTCGTCAACGCCTTCTTGACCAACCTCCCCAACGAGCTCGTCGCCTAAGCAGGGTCAACTTCTTCAGAAGAAGCGCTAGGCGCGCTTAAGGTAGCTGGCACGGTTACTCTAACGAGAGGATGAGACATAATCGGTGGATGAAGCATAACTAGAGGATAAGGTACATGGGGGCGCAGGTATCGTTACAATTGTACCGTTAGACTGAAGCTTCTGTTCTGTTAATTCCCTAAAAAACAGTCTTAATCCGACCTTCGGACCATTGGCCTTCCATATAGATCTGGATGAAGAATAGCAGAGCTCGACCAGCAGTAGCAAAACCTAACCCTCCCACTAAACCCAAACCGTTCATACGGTCATATGGACCCAGAAGGCGACACGCAGAGATGGTTGTATAAGAGTCGAGAACCGAGTCCAAACTTTAAATCTCCAGTTCATCATCCATGTCTCTCAAAGGTGAATTGCAGAGTTGAGCGTCATATGAAGCTGAGGAACTAGATGTGCTCATTCCCGGGACAGTGAAAGAGCGCATTTGCATAGCAGCAGTCGGACCGAGATGTAAATTATGCTAATGAAGGCGTTGCTTCTGTCGTCGGAGCAGGATCCGTCCCATCTCCCTCCTCTTGTGGTTCTTCGGCTCCTCTAGATGAGTTAGAAGGGAATGTATATGGCCTCAGGATAGAGATATGAGAGGGTGGAGCCAATTCGTCAGTTGGTGATACAAGCCAGGCTTTGATCGCCTTTTAGACTTGCATAATATTACCTTCTCAATTTGGTTGAGAGGGAAGCAAAACCGGCTTCCGTTGAACGATGGATTAGATGCATTCGGCGGATGAGTTCTTCGACCCCCCGAGCATCCATCCTGTAGCTGTAATTTGGGACCATCTATTGCGAGAAGTGTGTTGGATAGTTTTATCCGACCTAACACCAATCATAAGCGTGATGAAAACTCTGTAGTAGTAGCAAAGCACAACAAACATCTAACGGCCTTGAATCATCGAACTCAAGCTCCTACTTTTGTTGACTCCTCAAGGCTGAAAGTAAGTAGAGACCCATACCAATACCCGACCACTGCTTCGTGAATCTCAAAACTGAGCTTGGAGTAAGGAACTCACGCAGGAAGGACCAGATCCTGCTTCCACGACCTTCTTCGGTTCCGAAAATTAGCGGTCGAAGTCACGGGCTTTCCGAGCAGTGGGGGTTTGTAATGTTGGTGGCAAAAAATTCCTTCTCAATTTCAAAGTTGGTCTGGTAATTGTTAAACGTCAGTCACAATAAATAATCATTGCGAATTGAGGACGTGTCACCTGGTTCAATTGGATTGTCGCAGGGGCAGTTGAAATATGATGAAGGAAGTTGATTACCGCGATGAAAGTGTGATTTAGTGCCAGCTCGAAATCTCGGGCTTTATCGCTGGAAAGCCTTGAGACGTTGTGCCCCATTAGGTAGAGGGGAAGGAAGGATTTGAGCTTTATTTTAAGCTCGTCTCGTCTCGTCTCGTCTCGTCTCGTGTCCAACATTAGTGAGAAGGGAAGATGGAGGAGGGCGGGAGAAGAAGGAGTATGGAATTCCATGGGTGAAGGAGACGGGTCAAAGACGATGGGTTAAGGAGGGTGGGGTGAGGAAGATGGGTGGAGTGGGTGGAGTGGGGCCCACTGCTTTGGAGTGTTTTTCTCAATATTGGATCATTCTTATCCCGCACTACACTGGAATATGCCGAAGACCAAGGGCAGTGATTAACAATGCGAAATCCTTGCTTTGAACCATCGATGTCAGCGCATTCTGTACGTTTCATAGCTCATGCATGCGCCCGAAGACCCATGAAATAGACTAATGGGAGAAATGCTCACGCATGTATGACGAAGTTGGTTGAGGAGCTCTATTTTGTTGTTTGGTTGGAAAATAGGTCTTAGTATGTATGGCAAGGAGTCTCATATTCCGCCACGCTTTCGATCCACTGAGTCCTTTCTCAGTACCATACGAAAGCAGTTTAAGTGAGCCAATTTCTCCTCGTTTATCTCCCCCAATGCACCGTAGATCGGCTCGTTAAGATCCTGTGGTCAAAAGCAAGGGGACCAATACATTTCCCAGCACTCGGATTCCCCCTTCGTCCGGGTAGTTTCTCCCATCTATGCATCATTAAATGCCTCTCTCTACCTTTGAATGCCCCAAGGCTCTGGCCATTAAACGTCTCGTAGCTCCAACTCCTATAAAACCTCCCCCCTTATCCTTCTCTTCCCTCCCCTCTATCCTCCCTACTCACCAACAAAACAACCCATCAGCCTACTCGTCGGCAGCAAATCTATCCATGAGCGTACACACTGGCAATAAATCAACTCATTCGCCTACATATTGGCAACAAATCACATTCTCATCCACCCACTCAATTCCTTTACAGTCAAAAGTACAGAGCCAGCCAGACCACGGACCTTCCGGCTTATCCAGCTCCACAATTCAACTGCAACTTTATAACCGGGTGGGCGTTAGAAGTTCTCAGGAGTTGCCACCTTCAGATCGGCAATTGCAACTTCAGAGCAGAGTGTCAAACACTTCTGAATTCAATACTCAGGTCCATGTGGGTTGATCTCCACATTGATTTCTCTCTTCAGAGGGTCGGATGCACTATGTGAGGCCGCTGCTTGAAGTTAGGAGTTGGAATTACAGTTACTAATTGCTGTAACCGATTATCTAGATGGCCGGCTCCACTTAGGATAAGAGCTCGCAATCTGTCCATTGTGGCACCACAAACATCGGCACTCGATATCGGTCCTCATAGCACTCGGCTCGAGGCTCATTGTCTTCGATTCTTGAGGCGTCAAAACCATTGTAACGATATCTAAACCGCCTCAGGAGCCGGCCACAGAAACCATTTTCCTAGCACAGATAGCTCGAAAGTACTGTTCAGAAGCAAGTTGCAACAAGTCGACGAAATGAGAGTTGAAGCCTCGATCACACACCACACGAATAGCTCTACAGCTGGCCTAGGTGACCCTTCGAAGGGAAAAATCAAGAACAGCCTTCGATACTAGCACACCTTGCTAGCCTCCCAGCCCACCGAGGAGAATATTAACCTCCGATCCAATGAGTTCTGAAATCTGCGGGCTGAAGGTCTGGACGGCATTCCGTCTCAGATGGACGGCAGCAACCCGAGATTCCATAGTTGGAAGAGCGGGTCTGGGTCACCATTCGAAGAAGAAAGCCAAGAACAGCCTTTCGATGCTGGCCACATTGCTAGCCATCCAGCCCTCCGAGGAGGATATTAACCTCCGATCCGATGAGTTCGGCGGTCTATAGGCTGAGGGTCTGGACGGTATTCCGTTCCAATAGACAGTAATGACGACGAGGTCGGCAATATTTACACTGAAGGTGGGGATGGTATCGAGTTCCAAGCCTTCAGCGGCGGCGACGATGGGGTATGAAGATGACCCTTCCGACCTCTCTGATCCTAAGGAGTCTTGAGACGTCACTAGAGCCATCCTATCGCAGACAACAGACAAAGCTCTATACAGTCAGTGTTCCTAAGCAGCCAGGCCAGCGTTAGCGGTAGCTTTCAAATGAGAGCCGGGCTGGGCCTGCAGGCTTTTCTTGGCGGAACTAAGCCTGAACAGAATATTTTGTTCGAAAGACTCTGCTGCCTACACTAAGGAAGTCTCCAAAGTACGAAACATAAACCATATCCAACTCAACCATCGTAGCCCTGTCATTGCCGCATTCCATCCATCAACCAGACGAAGGCTTATGCAAGCCGATGCAGGCCGATGCAGACCTTTTAAATCACGTGCAGGCCGGCTTTTGATCTAGGCAGGGCCGGGCCGCCGCTAGCGCAGGCTTTCAGAATGGAGGCCAGGCCGCTTAGGAACACTGTATACAGTCCTTACTAGGTTAGGAAGAGAAAGAATCATCCGGACGGAACTAACATCTGCTGCACAGGCTCATCTCCATCCATCAGCTTCTCAGTCTGGCATCAAGAATCCCATCGGCTTGGGAACTGACAGCACCAAGCGGATCCCGGAGGGGGATACTTGCCAACAGAAACAAATGATATGTGTCTTTTCCCTGACACGAGGTTTCTCATTATTCAATAACAATTTACATCATTCCAAATTAGCTCTACCCATAATAGCATTCAAGACCAGATCAAGTTCATTCCAGCTCAAGGTCAGATCGATCAGCTTCAAAGTTCAAACAACAATTGCGGTTCTTCCTACTCATCACCTCCCTCGTATTCCTCCTTCTACCTCATCTGGTAATCCCAGCACCAACGATAATTACAGCCGAACATGGGACGCTTTATTTATCACCCTATAGTTTGAGCATCCTCACTATCATCGGACGAGCATAACCGTCAATAAAGCATGCGTTAAACTCCACCGCATTCAACGTCGACTATATACACCTAGATCCGACATCGAAATGCAGCCTTACCAATTCTCATACTATCAGCCGAGTTACAATCTGATGGGATGTATTAGGGCTTGTATTCAAAATGCGCTTTTGATGGGGAAACAATTACCTGATACCGAAGTCTACAAGTTCAAGGAATTCCAACATCAACCGCGAATCTGCCGCTGACGCCGCCTGCGGCAAGATTTAAAGTTTATCCAGCTGAGGGTGGGTGCGGGTACTCATTATGGTAGCGATAGCCCTCGGCCTATACCATTACCATATAAATTTCCGCCGGCCTAAGGTCTGGCGAATAGAACCTTTTTTTCAGACAAAAGCGGAAGATACTCATTAAACCTCCCAACGGAAAGGTATTAACTTTCTCTCTCGCCCATCTGAAGTAGAGTACACTGCTAACGAGCCCCTAGGCTGATAAAGTTCGGAATACCAATATCTAACCTTGCAACTATGGGCTTGCTCTAATATTGACATACGAATTTCCGTCTGGCCGGGGTCTGACACCACCTGCAGATCCTGGCCAGCCGACAACAATGGAGGCTTCCAGTTATCTTCCACCCATCTAAGACCTCTGGCAACGATATTCGAGCAGCATCAATACCAGTTGTACTAATCTCTATCGGCCTGGAATCTGATACCACATAGAACTTCCGGATGGAACGTTTATTCGGACAAAAGCAAGCGAATAAACATTACACTCCCCGTGTGTAAAAGGTACTAGCTGCCCTCACCGCTTGAAAACGACAATTGCTAACGAGTCTGCAGTCCGACAAAGTTCGGGAACTCCAATTTTGCCGCCCTTCAATCTCTCTGTTGGCAGAATAACGACAACAGCCAACGATCAATGTCAGATGAGGTAATTTCTATCGACTCGGGATCTGACATTGCCATGCAGATCCTAGGAAGGGGCGCATCATCTGAGTGCAAAGGGGGTGATGGCGAAGATTGTGGTTCCGATTCTGGGTGAATTTTAAACGCGTTGGGCTTGACCATGATCCAGTGTGTCCAGGAGAAGGGATCAGTCGCAAGTATTAAGACATTTTGGTCTTCTCGTCTTTTCTTCCTTTTTCCTTTTAACATTCCAATGTTCATTTTCTACATCCTTTATTCTCTGGTATTTAGATGCATCGATACCTATTTTGCTACACTAGTAACTTCTAGAAGTAATACTTTTTCTCCAATCCTGCTCTCCTAATAGATTTGTTTACTCTGCGTACTCAATTACCTAAGACTAGTATCGGGAGTATGATTTAGTCTCGCTCTGCCAAGCTTTTACGTGCTACCAAAGGTTGATCATGATATAGATTTGTGTCAAATATATCACACCTACGCAACATATGGAGGTGTTTTTGTTTGAAACGCTTCTTCACTCAGGGTGATGCCAGGTTTCAAGTTTTATAAGGATCAGACTTTAAGCATTTTGACTTGCGGCAGCCTATAGCTTCCTAACTGCGAAAAGTCTAGCGCGGAAATAAAACGAAAAATGAAGAGAGATCTGCATTGCTCTTTTATTACAAATCTTTCAATATAAATGCTCTCTTCTCAAGCACATGCACCCTGATCGATAACTAGTTGCTTCAGAAAGGAGGATTGTAGTGGGTACATATTTGCTAGCCCTCAAGTGACGCGGGGGAAGCTTCATACTAATAATGGCGAAATTTGTGTTTACAGATGCCGAGCCCTAGCGAAATTGCAGCGAAGTCTGCAGCCAGGTCCGGTTCGTGTCAATGATTTCAATGGTCCGGACGATCCAGTCTGAGGTAGGGCTCAGTACGTGTAGTTGTGCATGTCTCCAATCAGGTTGAGTGCCAGTCGTCGCTTTCTTTCTTTTTTCCCCGCAGTGGGATTGCCTGGTCAACTAGCTCTAATACGCATGCATTCATTAGACCAACTCACTAGGTGTGCTCACAAGGAGCTTGGCTGCGCAAGCGAGGCGGTGTCGTTGGATAAAACTTCAGCCCTACCACGCTAGTTGCTGCATCCCTGCACTGGAGCTAACGGTGTGGCCCCACAAATTCCCGCCTGATTGGCATGATCGTTCTCCGCTTTTTGACCAATCGCAAATAGGAGAGCATGGCAGATCAGAAAATGTCGACGGACGGAAAGCGAGTTACATATCTTGGTTTCGACGCTGCCAGCTGCAACCGTACATTTACTAACAATGCAACTTGGAAAAACACAGTACAAACAAAATCTTTGCTATTGCGCTCTCAACACCATACAATCCTCTACAGTGCATCATAAATCCTCTTCCACACCTCCCTCCCGACCCCTGTCTCTATTATCATCTCCAGCAGTGTATACGCTCCGGCCAGAAGTATACTTTTCCCCATCATGGCCATCCAATTATTCGTAGAAAACCTCACCATCGCATACGCTACCACAAATGTTAGCACTTGCGCCAATACCGTCAACCACCACTTCGTTCTATCCGACAACCCCGGAGGCCGGGGTCTCTGCGCTCCCTCATTCATGGCCACAAAATCTAACAACCCCTGCGCCGGATCCTCCTCCCTCATTAGCCATGTATAAAACAAAAACCCGGCCAGGATGCCAAAATCCCAGTTGATCCATTTTCCGTGTATATAGCGGTAGCCAATCCCGCCGACGAAGAGGAGGGAACGCTCGATGGCGACGATATTCTGGTCCCAGATTGGTGCGAAGCCGATGTCGACGTTGAAGTAGGAGGTCCATTTCCTGATGAGGTGGAAGAGGAGGAGGAGGTTTAAAATGTGGTACCAAGTTCCCTCAGCGGAGTTATAGAACACGATGGCTACAACAATGATCATGTCCCGGGGCGCTGTCCAGGCGATGTCGTCTGTGGCTGGTTGTGCGGCACGGAGCTCGGCGGATGTTTTTGCGCCGCGAGATCGGAGGTAGGCGGTTATCCCTGCCGATGTTGTGCGGTGGATGATGGGCATGAGTACGTTTTCGCCAGCTAGCATGCTGTGAGAGGTTGGGTCGAGGACGCCATCGAGAATTGTCGGCGGACCGATCGGGCCGAGCGGGTAAGTCTCGTTCACATCCGCCCCGTTTTCTACGAGCCATTTGACAACGTGAAGATGGCCCCACAGGACGGCGAACCAGAGCGCTCTTTTATGCGGTTTGGCTCCGTATTGGTTGACCAACAGTTTCACCCACTCCAGGTTTCCGGACTCCACCGCCGCCCCGAGTGGTATACCCAACATGCCGTTGATGTCAGCACCGTGTTGCATCAAGATCTCCACGACCCGCCGCTTTTTGGGGTCCAGCGGGCGGTTGTGAATTTCCGGACTCTTTCCTTCTACAAGAGCAACGACGTGTTCGATGAGCTTAGCCGCCATCTGCTTTTGGTCTCCTGTGATGACGCACCGAATCGCCATTGCACCACCGATACGTGGGTCGGCCCCGTGAGAGATGAGGAAGTGCAACATATCGTCATCTCCGACTTCTGCAGCGGTGCAAATCGGACGACCTCCGCCGGCATTGATGTTGGCACCCTTGGAGAGCAGCCACTTTACAAAGTCCTTGTTCAAAGTGCGGATACCCCATCTAATGGTGTGGATATCTGTGGGCCGTAAATCGGCGCCACTGGCTGTTGCAGTATTGATAGTGTAGATCACAAAACTTCCGAATGTTCTGACTTCTGCGGCCGGAATTCGCGGCGCTACATGAGCATGTGTTGAGAGATGGGCTTTAGCTCGAATAAAAAGATCATCTTTGCGGCCCCAGCTTTGCAGTTGAGAACATCTGAGTAGTTCAAGCGATGCATTATAGAATCCGAGACATTGAGCAAGTTCGACATACATCTTTAGTCGTAGCAGCCTTTCTTCGGGGATACTGACTATGGAACCATCTTCCAGGTTCTTGAGTTTTCCATCTTGCTCGCACTGTGGACAGGCTTTGAGATAGGGTAAGAGCGAGTAGAATAAGGCAACCGTGGACGCGTTTTGAGCTGGTGCGCATGAGCGCATGCCATGGAAGAGCCATTCTGCAGCACAGTAGTCAATGAAACTCTCAATGGACTTTAACTGAGTGTGCCTTCCGCCCTGCTCCTTTAGAGGATTCGTCGAGTAAACACTCTCAATCAGGGGGAGTAATCTCAAAGAAGTGACAAATATCTCCGAGTCGGCCAGTTCCATCCGGAGACCAAAGTAACTGCCCTCGAGCCCTTTAATGGGTAACCGCAGTAGGTACTCAGCCACCGAGTGATGTCCGAGGGTAACAATCGCATTGTCGCCATTACTGCCTTTATCGTCCTGAGTTCTTACTAAGCAGCCGTAGATGGTCAATATGTTGTCAAGAGGTCGTTGGGTCGGGACGCTGTTATTGAGATTCAGCTTGTAGTCATCCGAATGCATGAGCAAAAGACCGGTAATTTCTTTGACAGTCAGCGGCCGAGTCGCCGCAACTATCCAGGTGAGAACCCGCCGTACGTCCCCCCTGTCTTTTTGATCGACCTGGCTGAGGATTCTAGTGTACATCGAATTGAGCTCTGTAGGCAGCGTATTCAGAACCTCTTCGATTGTTTCTCGGCAGATAATATGCGGCTGTTCCAATAGCTGGAGCTGACAGTAGACGAGTCGAAACCTTGGCTGCGTTAGCAGAGAAATATATATACTGGTAGGTATAAGATCACGTACATTCCCTTCGACCCTGACAGAACTTTGGCCCGAATTATGTCCTTAATGTCCTCCTCAAACCTCTGCAACTTCGGACTTTCGGACAAGCGCATTTCAACATACGCTTTGATATCCAAGTCGACCAAACTCTCTTTCATATTGACCACAACGAACTTCGGTTCACTTTGAAGAGTCTCCTTAATATCTATATCGCTTCGGCTGCTAACAAGAAGGTGCATGTTGCTGCTCTTCATTGTTCGCACTGTTTCCAATAGTTCTCGAGTTCCCGTGCATTCGTCAAGAGCGTCAAGCACCACATAAATAGGGCCACTGATTGTGGCACAGATCTCTCGCAACATCTGGCACAACCTCCTGGTATCCGGCCGTTCCTGAGAGTGTTTGAAGTCTTCGTACAGTCTTGCCAGGCAGTCGAAAGCTCGCCCATCTCCGCGAGAAAACCTCTTGGCAACGATTTGCGCAATCAAGCCCCCAAGCATAGAATCTACCGTTGCCTTTATCGGTTCGATAAAAGAAAAGTAGTAGTATGCCAGGACAAGGTCTGGGTTGCTTTTGCAGGCTTGCGCTAGACTGGTAATTGCGGAAGAACTGGAAAAACAAAAAATTAGCCGATTGAATCCCTCTTGCATTTTGAGCGGGTTTTCTCACATAAGAACCGTTTTCCCCGCGCCGGCTGAAGTTTGTCAGATGCATTGCATAATATAATACGGAGAGGGGATCTTACGACTTCCTTCGAGCCACAAATATCTTTGGCGTCCTTCTTTCCAGTTTTCAAACGACGTCTTAAACCATAGTCCAGTTCCATGGAGATACTGTTCCCGGGCAGCATTATGGCTGGCCAGTGTTTTGGCGGCGTTTAGCCAACGGAAGACCTTCTCTAACATATCCACTTCGCGCAGGTCAGTCACTGCACCAAAACTACACCCAGGTCTCCATACCATTGAACTTGTTGCTCTGAGTTTCATCTTGTTTCTTCTCGCTTTGTTCCTTCTCAGTGATAGGTTCCCTAGCACAGTAATATCAGTAGGAAACCCTTGCTGTTAATTACCAGGACTGCGTACCGGCCGATGACGGTATTTGGGGGTTCTGCCATTGCGAAGGGACGACGGTGATGATGGCAGAGGCGACATCGTGGGTTCCTGGGGTGGTTTTAAGCTCAGCTTCGCCGCGCATGCGCAAGGGTAGGTGCGGTACATACCGTTCAGCCGCTCAGGGGTAACAAAGGAACATACTAGGAGACTGGGCGCAGGAGAGTGTTGAAAGAGAGGTTAGGGAATAGAGAGGCAATTGGTGATGATAATCACGTTCTTAATTAAGATATCGAGCAAGTAGTACAAGCTACGAAGCATAAACGACAACAACCGATCCTGGGCCGCCTGACAACAGTCGTTCCCAGCCCCTCGCAGAGGGTCTAGTGTAATAAAAAGCTCAATATAACTCCGTTACCACAGAGTAAAAGCAGGGCCCCCGAGAGTGTCCGATAAAATACAGTTCGGATAATGTATAGACTCTCTTTGAGATTTTATCAGTTTCGAATTTTGGTAGGTGCTATGTAAGTGGAAGAAGCATATCTACTTAGTAGGCGCAGTCATTAATTGGGGATCATATCTACAATCGACATCCTGAATGATCTCCAAATGGTTTCCAACATGCGCACCGAATGCGCACCGAATGCACACCGAATATACTCTGACTTCGGGACTTATTCGGAACTACTGGTTGAATGTAATGTGTCTAAAGTAATACAAATTACTTCCTAAGTGTCGTCTCCCAACTTACAGTAAGTTCTTAATTGCATTAAGGTGGGTAATTGACATTACCAAAGTTGATGAATCGGAGTTAAACAGCTGATGCCACGGCGCTTGCGTACTCACCAAGCTCGGAAGACTCAATACACCAGGCCCTCTGCGAGGGGCTAGGAACGAGACTACCGGAAGCCCAGCGGAGGGGGCCAAGTTCGATAAAGGGGCTCCGCGGAGTTGGTTTGCGGGGAGAGGTATGTTTGTCTCGGTATAATTTGGAGCTCCCAGATTTGCACCGCGGTGCTCCATCCCGATGACAGACTATCCCGCGGTCGGCTTGGCTCCGTACAATATGGAAAGAATGTGGCGAAGTGACTGCCAAAGGCACAGCAAACCTGTCGGGCAGGTCCTTCCAATGCAACGCCTTCCTCACTGAACAAGTTGATTAACCCTAGCCCACTCTTTCACATGCTCTTCTCGAATTATGCCGTGCAACACGCCCTCACTGGTCTACAACTGTTTCGGTTTATTTGTCTTCTTCTACTGTGACTGGGTAAAACTTATTCCTGAAAGCCGCTTTTATCAATGTCACAGCCACTCTGGAGTTCACCTCGGGTGCTGCAGTAGAAGCTGTATCATTGCTAGCCTAAATGCGACCGTTCTTATTCCTAGAATTCCTCTTTTCGCTGCACCGTGAAAGCATGCGAGCGAGGCGAAGTTTGGCTTACGAGAGTAGGTGTCACCGTTCCTCTCATCTCTTACTTGGCACGCGCAGCTAATTACCCACTTTCACAACCGGTGAGGAAGCGTTGCCAGTCCGCTTCATTACAAATACGCTATATCCTAGGTTTCCCAGAGCAGTTCAGTATGATGTCACCTCGCCGGGCTCCTGCGTCATGCAAAACAGTGCAATACGGGGCTACACAAGGCAAGCACAACCCCGTTGCCTCGAAGTATAGTTTTGCCCCGCACTGATACGAAGTCTAAGTATTAAAACACTTCAAAGGCTCGGATTTGACCGTGTAGGGACAGCGGCCCGACGGTTGCTTATCAGTATATCGATATAGATGATATATTACCGATATGACAAGGCATGGGTTTTGCGAGCGCTTCGAAGGTCCATGTTAGGGAAATGTACCGCTTGCGTTGTGGTGCAAAGAAACGGCCGGCAGTGTTTTCTCGTGCCCAGACTGACAAATTAAAATTTGTGTAACCTGCGAGCGGGAGGAGTTTGGGTATGAGAAAACTGGTAGTACCAGATGCTGTGTTTCCCGCTGAAATTAAGTAATTGGTGTTTAGTAAGTTCTCGACCGATATTGGGATTGTGCGGTGCGTTGAACCTTTGCTGTAACTCGAGGTACCCACGACAAACTTAAAGTGCTCGCGTTGGGAGTTTTGTTTGACAACACAGAGTGCACTTTACGGCATTACGACCAAAATATACAAGGCGGCGGCGCGCGCTATTCCCCACATAGTGGCCATGCGTAATCCGCATACCCGGCGTGTCACAAAATACAATGCAGCATGCAAAACATGGTTCTTTAGTAATGACCAGAGCCAGTAATTTCTCGGCAATCGAACATTTCGAAGTGTTAAGAATGTTACACGTATCCAGGTTTGTGCAGACCACGGAGCCTTGCATCTTATCTCGCATTCGATTCGCCCTGCATTTCCGCCCCAGCCTTTCCCCTACAGCCCACAATCTGCGTCATTATGGGCCAACTTTCTGCCAGACCTTCTATAAAGTACCCCCAATCTCCCTTCCAGATCCCCATAACGATGAATCTCCTCACCTCGTTCCTCGCGCTGTGCACACTAACCTCTGCAACAGTACATCTCCACACCCGCAACCTTGACTCTCCTCTGGCCAATATCCACTTGCGTTCCACCTCCGCCGATTGCATCGATAGCGTGACCTATGGATCCTGCGCCGATCCCCCAACCGTGCACCACACAATCCAACGCAATATCGACCCCACTGCCTCACGGATAGTTTGGATTATTCCCGCGGATGCACCGGCGGACGGGTGTTTATCAGCGTGGAAACGCTCAGAGCTATTGGGGCGCAGTGAGCCGTTAAAGTTGCTGCCGCTAAAGAAGCGTGAGTTGGTGGGTATTAAAATGGATAATTCCACGGGCATTGACACGACCGGACCGTGGTTTGATGGGGTGGCGTATTTGAAGGCACATCCCGTCAGCAGTGTGGATGAGAAGACTGCAAAGGCGAAGAGTGTGTGAACTGTATCCGTGGTGAAGGAATGTGCTGATGTTGATGTGGGCAGAAATTGGGATTGTAGGCGGTGGGCCGGCTGGAATGATGACGGCTGTAAGTGCAGTGAGTGAGGGTCTGTGAAGGCGTTGCTAATGAGCGGCCCAGATCCTCCTCGAGAGTGTCGGATTTCGGAATTGGGAGATCATTGAGTCATCTGGACGTCTTGGGGGAAGAATCAGGACCGTATATCTCGAAGGCGGCCCGGATGACTACCAGTACCAGGAGATGGGTTGGAAACGCAGGCGAATTCTGGGGATGTGTGTGCTGACCATTCCAAGGTCCAATGAGGTTTCCGTACCGCATCAAATATACGGGTACAAACGAGACACTCGATATCAACGACCACAAGATCGTATTCCAGCTCGGGGCGTATCTAAATAAGCTTAACAACTACGATTCCAAGGCACGTCGTCCCCGTCTGTCATCCTGAGCTAACTCTACCCCTACAGCTCGCAATCAAGTTCATTGAATTCATCCACAACAACCCTAATACCCCCTACTACATCAACGGACTTAAAAACTCTAACGGGACGTACGTCACGCTGGGCGCTTCTGCCTCCGACCCCCGTTTCGCCAGCCCCACTTTCCCCGTCCAGTCCAAAATCTCCTCAACCATCCTGAGCAAAGAACGCATTGCTGAGGTCGCCAAAAACATGTACCTCGCGCATAAGCGCTTCATCTCCGAGGGCTGGGACAACTGGTCTGAGTTCTCGTACGTGCACAACGTTCTCGGCGCATCCCTAGCCACCACCGACACCCTTGCGTATGACCCGCAAGCCTCATTCTGGGGCAGCCTTTACGAGACCACATATTTCTCGCAAACCGTATTCAAGACAATCGATAAAGGTCTCGCTCGGATCCCTGCCGCATTCGCCCCGCATCTGCTCCCACGCACCCACTTCCACCGGCGTATCGAAGCACTGAAAACCACCAGTGGGCGCGTCCATCTGTTCTGGCGCGACAGCCCCACCTCCAAAACACTTCAAAATGCCTCCTACGACTACGCCGTCATCTCTGCGCCTTTCACTCAAGTACGGCAATGGCGGCTTTCGGGACTTTCCCCCGCGATCGGGCGCGCGATATCGCATCTGGGGTACAGCGAGGCGTGCAAAGTGGCGTTGCAGTTCCGTACGCGGTTTTGGGAGCACCTAGATCCGCCAATCTTTGGTGGTTGCACGACGACGGATATTCCTGGGGTCGGTAGCTTCTGTTATCCCTCGTATCGGCTTAACAGTAGTGGTCCTGGTGTGATGTTGGCATCGTATACGTCCGGCGATATTGCGATCCGGCAGGTGGCGTTGACAGAAGAGGTGCATGTGCAGAAGACGCTCGAGGCTATGGCAGAGATCCATGGGGATGTTGTATTTAAAGAGTACACCGGGAAGTATGTTTCCCCCTCCCTCCACCCTGACGCGGCTGATGGCTTAGGTATAACCGCAAATGCTGGGTCATGGACGAAAACATTGGCGCGGGCTGGGCGGATCCGCACGCGGGACAGCATGAGCTTTTCATTCCCGAGTACTTTAAGACGGTTAATGGGACGGTTTTTGTCGGGGAACATACGTCGTATACGCATGCGTGGATTGCGTCCGCGCTAGAGTCGGCGATTAGGGGGTCAGTGCAGTTATGTTTGGAGTTGGGGTTGGTGGATGAGGCGAAGAATATTACGAAGACCTGGATGGGTCGGTGGTATGTATACCTGTGTGGCCTAGGTGAAGAGGATTGATTACTAATGAGTATAGGATTTCGGTGTGATGTTTAACGGTGGGAGAGAGTATGGATGTTCTAATGTGGTTTTGGATGTGGAATGAAAACATACGGGTTGATAGATAGAATCTGTGCAATATGGGGACTGTTCGTGACTTTAACGCTTGACGAAATTTACATTAAATCCAGCCGTTGATACCAATGAATTGGGTGTAGATCCAATCTCAACAACAATTATAATCACTTTCAGATTGATGGTTGTACCAGCGACCGGTGCACAGCTTGTGATAGGATACTGAAACAGCAGCTGTGCTGTTGGTACACATGACTCCACTGCCGAATCAAATTGTTGCATGCAAACTCGTATGGTGCGGTAAACTAGTCAAAATACCCATTTCAAACGATGTAGTGCATGAAATTAATGGAATTGGGTAACTTCACACACAAACACCCACTTGTGCTAATTCCATGCATGACATTGTCAATTTAACACTGTTGTATGTTGTTGATAATGTAGTGTACAAACTTGTAGAATCTGGTGCTGGTGCACATCAATAAAGACTTGGAGATGCACATTAAATTCTCAATTTCCTAAATTATGCGTCAAAATAATTTGCAATATTTCAGCATCTGATGTGCATCAGGTTCTAAAGTTTCTAATTCATGTGCATTAACACTGAATTCTGCTAGTACTATAGTGGGTACAGGATGTTATTAAATAATATTGACCACTACACGACATTGTGCTACAGCAATGATAAATCGATGATTCTGTGCATGAATTAACGGAATTGAGTTTGGTGCACTTGAATTTACCCAATTCCGCTAATTCCATGTACGATGTCGACTCGTAGAATGACATTTTGACCTTTGTCTCGTACCCACCCAATAGCGCCAAGCATCATTTTTCTCGTCGGCTACCTGGGTGCGTCGATGGCGATTAGGGTTAGTCATTTAATCAAATTTGACGGCTGGCTCGAGACAAATTTTGTCCACTTTACACCGCCACAAACTCGAACCATGATTTCATGACATATAGGGCCCTCGCAGGTGCAGTCTTGGCGTTGTTGACGTCTCCACCCTATCAATTCAATAACCTTTAGATCACCGCACCGCCTGTTTGTTTGCATTCTGTCCTACCTGACGTTGCTCCACAAACTGTCGCTCTGAACACCATAACACTCCACTCAACACCACAAATCTTCGCCTCAAAACCACCCTCGCCCAACCCTCCTCTCCCTCCCCAACGAACCAATTCTCACAAACACTACCTTCGTCCCTAACTGCCGCTCCCGCAACGTACTCCTCCGCACCTGCCGCCGCTTCTACCTCCTCTCCCAACCCCTATATCAATTCACAGTCACCACAAATACTACATCAAAAAATTTCACGCCCGTCCGCAACTACTCTGGTTTATGGTAGTCCATGAAGATGATGTATTGCTATTGGTAACGCCTTTCCGCCAGTCTACCCGTCGACTCTTGCGATCCCACATCCCGCGGAAAACCCACTCTCCTAATACAGGTGGTGAAAGACTCTGAGCTCGAGACGGCGGTGTAACTGCTTGACCATGGTGCTGATGTCAACGCTATTGACACGGCCGGAAACACGCTGCCGCATTTGGCGGTGGGGTTTAGGACCGGCGAGACAGAGTTTGTGGGCTTGTTGATGGAGCGTAGAGCAGATGTGGGGGTGAAGAATAGGGATTGTGATATGCTGCATGCGATTGCAGTAAAGAGGGGGGATTGGAAAGTGGTGCGGTTGTTGGAGAATGGCGCGGATGCGAGGGTGATGAATGGGGGGGAGATGTTGGTGGAGCTGATGGTGGGTCGCATGTGAAGTGTTGACACGCGGGTGTTGCAGCGGGCGTGGAAAATTCGTCAATTGTCTGAATTTTGAAGAGTGAGAAGAGCAAGGAAAAAGCTTAAGTACACGATATTAAGATAACTATACTGAGAGTGGCAACCCACGTAACAGCTAAGCAATGACACGATGCCCGTCGATGCTCTCGGGCGAAAGCTCATTCCACGATCCTGGGGATTCCTCATTCGTGGTGGTTGGGAGAGATCCGCGAATCGGGGTTAATAACTTAGGCTTCAATCCCCAAGAACTCACATTTTGCTTACGGTGTGTAAGTTACATTGCATACGTCGAGGACGGCGCCTGGTATTCATATAATACTGCTAGACTATGTGAGTTATGATTAAACCTAATGACACCGCATTCGTCTTGTGAAGCTGAAAGGCTTCGTAGCGAAAATCTAGCCATTTGATAGACAACGACTTCAAGCATGGGTCAAATCACTTTTGTAACAAAAAATCCAATCACATCCCATACTCGGGTATCTCCACTGCAACTGATAGTTCAATTAAAACTACTGTCAAAACTCGAGTTTCCACAAGATTGTTAAAGTAGAGATAGGGAAGCTTGGTTGTACTATCTAAGAGGGCCACAAGGTCATATATATATGGTCATACAAATGCGAATGCGCACATACTCATCTATGTATACATAGATGCGGCTGAATACCTTCAGCCCATATCAAAGTCAACAGTAATCTCCGGCCATACGAAGGCTGAGATCTATTTATGCAATAAAGATGATGCATGTGTACTCGGATCGTGAGTCTCAGCACCGTCTGATGTCTTGTATGAGAATGAAGACTTGTATGAGGATGGTGGCTGTATGAGGATATGCATCAGGACCAGGGTGATGCGTCTCATGTCAGAGCATACGCGTACGCATATGGGAGATTATACATATACGGGCCTTAGGCCCTCGAGATAGAGAGAATCAATCAAGTCAATCAAGAAGTCACTGAACCATCCAAAGTAACAAAAGATGTTGCATGAACCTGACCGAGCTGAGCTTCAGCTGAGCTGATGTCAAGGCACACAGCCGGTAGGGCATAAGGCACCCAACTACCTTGTATATATCTCGAGTCTTTCTCCTGCTCTCCAGTCTCTGTATTTTAAGTCTATTCACACGGTTCTCCCCTTACATAATTCAACAAAAGATGTTGAATAGTGTACTGATTGATCTATCTAGAAGAGACACAAAGACCGTATATGTACAATCTACCATATGCGTACGCGTATGCACTACCTGACATGAGACGCATAACCCTGGTCCTGATGCATATCCT